>Ga0334890_1000191_pt1 | contig 119759 bp, 93 predicted proteins | sample GraSluR1_MG_3_FD_207220 | JGI IMG/M metagenome (GOLD analysis project Ga0334890, IMG submission 207220) | Sludge microbial communities from methane-producing bioreactor in Wageningen University, Netherlands - Granular Sludge_31_08-R1 | ecosystem: Engineered > Bioreactor > Anaerobic >... | reverse complement strand
CCTCGGCTCCCGCCGAAGTCGCTCCCTTGGCGATCTCTTCCGCCATCTTCTCCGTATTCCCCGTCCCGGACCAGTAGACGACGAGCACTTTGGACATGTACAACCCCTCCTTGAAAAATGTGTATGAGCCGATCGCATCGGCCGCGCGCCGTGCGCCGCCGTGAAATGGCGCCGCAGACGCCGCCGACGAGACGGTATTTCGGTTCTCTTGGCGTTACGCCCCGAGCTGCACCGCCCCGAAGCGAAGGACAAGTTCCAGAGCCGCGTCCTGCTCGGCGCGCCTGAACGCGCCGAAGGTATTCATGGCTTCCGCGACGTTTGCGTACACTTTCCAGTAGCCGGAAGCGATCGCGCCCCGTCCGCCGTCCTGCATGAATCCCCTGACGTCGTGTGGGGGGTACCCCAGAAACAGACCGATCTCGTGGGGGAAACCTTCGTCGAAGCGTCCCTTCAGACGCTCGATGAATGAAACGACGGAGCGTTCTTTCCCGTCGTACCCCAGGGGGCGTAGAATCGAGAGGGCTTCTTCGGAGAAAAGCGTTCTTTCGAGAAGCCGCCGGTCGTAGACGAGCAACAGCACCGCATCCTTCCGGAACGTTCCTTCTCCGGACGAGAGTGAAGGCAGTTCGGCGGCTTCGAGGCCGTAGCGCGCGATCAGCTCGTTTCTCCGTCGCCTCCAGACATTTCGAATCTCCTCGCCGTTCCGGCGTATGTTGACCAGACTGCCGCACTTCACCCCGCGCACGACAGGAGCGGAAAAGAAAGCGAACATGAATTCGACGAAATCGTCTGCATTGCGGCTCTTCAGTAACGCCATGAACGTCTGCATGATATGCATGAGGTCCTCCATATGCCGGTTATGTAGTTAGCTTTATCTAACATAATACGGCGCAAAAAAAATTTGTCAATCCTCCGGAACGATTATTTGCACGGCGGGGAGATGGAATGAAACAACGATGCCCAGGCGGAGACGTCCGAGAATTATGTGCACCACTTCTCTTGGGGGAAGGAGCGAAGGGACGCCCGATGCCGGGTAGAGTAGATCGTGGACGGGTGTTCGGCACGATCAGCCCGCGTCGCGCGGATCATCGGGACGGTCACGTTCTTGAGGAAGCAGTCGTTGTAGAACTCCTTGGAAACGACAATCCCCTCATTCTCCACCCACTCGCCGGGTGCGAAGGAGCCGTCCTCGGGGCATTGTACCCTAAGCCCTTGCACGAGAATTTTCGCCGAAGCGAGGGCGGGCAGCTTAAGGAGTGCCGGAAAAAATTGTTCATATCAAACGACCCGTCTTCAATGTTTCGGGAAAGCACTTCCTATTCGGCAGGGATCGATAGAGAAAAGGGTTCTCCTTTCGATATGGCTTCGAACTGGTGTTCGTAGCGCAGGAAGATCTCAACGAGCGCCGGGTCGAAATGGCTGCCGGATTGCGAGGCAATGATTTTTACGGCCTCTTCATGAGAGAGAGGCCTTTTGTAAGGGCGTTCGGAGATGAGGGCGTCGTAGACGTCGGCGATGGCCATGATGCGCGCCGCAAGAGGGATCTTTCCGCCGGCGAGGCCGTACGGATAGCCGGATCCGTCCCATTTTTCGTGGTGATATTCGATGATCTCCCGGGCGTACTTGAGAAATATCTGTTCACCCAATACTTTTTGCGCTCTGCCGAGAGCGTAGCTTCCTATGATGGGGTGCGTTTTAACGGTGTCGAACTCCTCTGGAGTCAACGGTCCCTGTTTCAGAAGGATGTGGTCCGGCACGCCGACCTTGCCGATGTCGTGGAGCACTGCCGAGTTGCTGATAAGGTCAAAGTGTCCGATGGGGTAGAATCTTCCGGCGTCGGAGTGTTCCAGCAGAAAACGGACGTATGACTTCGTCCTCTCGATATGATCGCCCGTCCCTCCGTCGCGGAATTCGGCGAGGACCGCCATGCTGATGATGATGGCCTCCTGATGCAGCTCCAGCTCCCTGGCCTTTTCGCCGAGCATCTTCGCCGACCGCTTCCGTTCCGTGATGTCCTGAACGATCGACGCAAGGTGTGTCTGCTCTTCGTCCGGGCCGCGGAGCAGTTTGGTCGAAACTGAAACGTCCACAAGGGAACCGTCCTTGCAAACGCAGCGCACCTCGAAGTTGCTTTCGCTGTCGTCTCCTTCCGGTACGATGTTCCGGATGTGCTCCGCCACCCGATCGAGTTCTTCCGGAGAAACGACCTCACGCCAATTCTTCGCTTCCATTTCTTCGCGGCTGTAGCCGAAAATCCTGCAGAACTGTTCGTTCATCCGCACCCACCCGCCGGAACGATCCGTGATGACGAACCCCACGCTGTGCTGTTCAAAAAAGGTGCGGAAGCTCTCCTCGCTCTTTCGGAGAGCGGCTTCGGACTTTTTAAGCTCGGTGATATCGGTGATCACGCCGACGAGTCCGGCGACCGAACCGTTTTCGTCGAAGAAAGGGGCCTTGCTGGAGATGAAATTTCTTGGACTGCCGTTCGAGTCGGGAATAATTCCTTCATAGCGCAGGGGAGAGGACGAAGCGAACACTTCGTCGTCGGTACTTCCGAACAGAGAAGAAATCTCATCCGGCCACAGTTCACGCGCGTTCTTCCCCGACAGGGATTTCTCGGGAATGCCTGTGAATTCACGATAGGCGTCGTTGCATCCAAGATAGCGCCCGTTCCGGTCTTTGAAGAAGACGGGATTGGGCATCGTATCGATCAGGGACCGTGAGAAATTGAGTTGTTGTGCGAGGTGGCGTTCCGCACTCTTTCTCCGTGCGACGCTCTTCGCCAGAAGGATCAGGCCGATTGACTGAAGCAAAACGGTTGCTGCGAATACTGCGGCGATGATGCGGTTTCTGCGCTCGATTTCGTTCCGGGCGATCAGCCTGTCCGTCTCGTCGATGATCATGGAGAAGAAAACCTGCTTGTCGGCGATGGTGACCGGGTAGGTGTAGACCTCGACCTCGCGGGTCGAGCCGTCCGCCAGCTGATTTTGCGTGGAAAAGTGGTTGGAGTGCATCGCGGCGATCCGGCGAATCTGTGCTCGAAGCTCCTCGGGAGACATTTTCGTGTCGAGCTGGTCGAGCTGCATCCCCCGTAGTTCGCGATAGCCGTAAAAGCTGTGGGCCGCCTGATTGCCGTCGAGAACGACGCCCGTTTCCGGATCGATGAGCAGCATCGGGGCGCTGTATGCCGTGAAGAGTTCGTAGCCGAAGAAGGTGCTTTCTGCGATGCCTTTCCACTCGTCGGGGAGCGGAGGAGACTTTCGGTTGACGAGCAGAGAACGGGAGGGGAGAAGAGACTCCGGTATGCCGAACCTCTCAAGCACCGACGCATTGAAGACGTAGCGGTTTGGGCTCTCGAGAAGGACAGGCAGGTCGTCGGCTCTTGCTCCGTCGAGGATTTGCAGCGCGAGCGCTGCGGCTTCCTGCCCCTGCGAGTATCCGTGGACCACCTTGCCTCCGATCACTCCGTGAGAGAGGAGAAAGTCCCAGCATCCGAAGACGGGTGCGGTCGCGGCGGCGGTGACGAAACGCACGCTCTCCTTCACCGAAAAGACCTTTCCCGAGGGAGTGAGAAGATAAGAAAGGTAGAGGACGATGTCGTTCTCGGACAGTTCCTTCAGGCGGAGTGCCAGAGCGTCGGGCTCCAGTTCGTTCAGGTCGAGCAACGCGACTTTTTCCGAGAAGTGCGGCATGATCCCCGTCATCAGCTCCCGGTTGCGTCTTCCGGTCGTCGTGGAGTCGCTGATCACGGCGATCGTTGACGCCGAGGGTCGAAGCATGAGAGCTGCTTCGATCGTCTCGCGAACGGAGATGCTCTCGTTGACGCCGGTGATGTTGCTCCGTCCGGCGATGCGCTCCGGAGTGAAGTCGTTGATTCCGCAGAAGACCGCCGGGACGTTGCCGAAAAGGGATTCCCCATCCTTCAGGAAGAAGTTGAACGCGTTGTCGTCGGTGCAGATGACGACATCGAAAAAGATGTTTTTTTCCGTGTAGCGCTGCCGGAGAAGTTCACGCATCGTATCGGCGTGACGCCTTTCCGGGTTCCGGGTGGTATCCAGGTATTCCACGTACAGCGAGACGTCGTCTCTTCCCGATGCCCCCAATTCGTCCACGATACCGGAGTGGATGGAGTCTCCCCACTCGTACCCCTGGTGGTACGAGTGGAGTATCAGCACCTGCTTTTCCTTCGTTGCGGCAGAAGCGGCTGCCTCTGAGAAGATGAGCGTACAGAAAATCGTGAACGACGTCACAAGGAAAAAGAAATGATTTCTTAAGAAAGAGAGTTTTTCATATCGTCCAGGAGAAGGATGCGGCACGATTCTCACCATCCTTGAAGGAGGTCGCTGAATTTCGGGAATTCTTCCGCTCTTTTGCTCTACAGTGTGAAGAAGTCGACAACGGTAACATTGTATCATCTGCTGAAAGAAAAAAAGCTTCAGCCGGTAAAAAACGGATCGAGGGGAACCGTGGCCCCCCTCGATCCGGATAAGGGAATTTTGAACGGTTTTCCCTCAGTGAATGATCTTCATCTTGTAGAAGATGCGGGAAATTATGATGGTGCCGAACACCGCCGCCAAGATGACGAGCCAGATCGGCATCTTGAAGTAAAGCAGCGTGATGGGAATTCCCAGGGCGAACGGCGCCAGTTTCGGCTGCCGCATGGCGAACTGGCCGAAGACCGCGCCGAAGATCGCCGGTGCGGTGTACTGGCGGAACGCATCCGCCACGAACTGCGGGAAGAGCCCGATAAGCCATGTCCCGATGAACGCCGCGAGCGTTACGCCCGCAAGATTCACCACCACGGAGCCGATGATGCCCATGGTGCCGATGATCTCGGCCTGTTTCGTTCCTTCCTCCACGCCAACCACTTCCTGCGCCATGGCGGAGCATGGAAGCCGCAAGTTCGAGATGTTGCCGCTGAGGAAGGAGATGTATGTTCCCGCGAGCCCCAGGATCGGGTAGTAGGAGATCGGTTCGACGACATAGAAGGCGCCGAAGACCGACGCGACGAGCACCCACGCCGTCATCGCCTGGGCGAACGGAGGAAGGATGCCATGGACCATGTAAAGGTAGATCAAGGGGATGAAACTCAGGAAGCAGGCTATGAGCATGGTCCATATGCCTATTCTGATCACCGGCGTCGTCCATACCTCGTGATATTTCTGTTCGTTGATCTGCTCTGCAGCCATTATTGTCACCTCTCCTTCTCTAGTAGAACATCGCTGCGAACATGCCTATGAGCATGGCGATGCCGAGGGTATACTCCTTGATCTGAGGCATCTTCTTGGCGACCTGGAGCAGAATAACCATCGAGACCGCTCCCGTCACCGATGCCACGAAGGGCCCGCTGACCGCGGTGAGATTGCGGCTGTTCAGGTAGCCGAAGACACCGATCATCGCCGCGACCGACAGAATTCCAAGCCACTTGGTGTCGCCGCCGCCGGCCTTCTCGCGGACATCCTCGAGCTTGTGGGCGAAAACGCCGACGAGGAACAGCCAGCCCACGCCGTTGATCGCCATGGTCCACCAGGAGACCGCCATGACCTCGAGATTGTAGCCATCGCCGCCGAATTTGACGCCCATGGCGTCGGCGCCGAGCGTTGCCGCTGTCAACTCGGTCGGCGCCGCGCCGATGACCGCCAGGCGCATCCACGCCATCGGCGCGCCGATGACGGACATGAGCCCGACCATGATAATAAAGATCGCCACCACGGGGCCTATTGCCGTGACCATTCCGGTGTGGAATGCCTTTCGGAGCTGTTCCGGCTTCAGGTTGACCGCGTCGGCGGCATGATAGATCTGCCGGTAATACAGGAGCACCTGCACGAGAGCGATGATGACGATGGGAGCCGCAGTAAGCCATACCCCCATCGAGTTCGCTATTCTGAGCACTTCGTCCAAGACAGACACCTCTCTTTCCTCTCCATTGCCGGGAACCGGCGGCCGATGAAAAGCTTCGTTCAAAATGCCTCAAGGCATTGCGCCGCCTGCTTCCCGGTCCTCATGTTGCTCACGGTAGTTCATTTGCTCCTCTTTCCGCCGACTCTCAGTGTCTTTCGAACCGTCCCACCACCTTTCATATCGAGAGTTCGAGGAGAGCATCCGCCAGAAGGGCGGCTCCTTTTTCGATGTCCTCATGGTCGGTATGCTCTTCAGGAACGTGACTCCTGCCGCCCCTGCTGGGAATGAAGATCATCCCGGTGGGGACGAGAGGGGCCAGCATGCACGCGTCGTGAACGGCGCCGCTGTTCATCCTGTGATAGATGAATTCTTTCTTTTTCGCGCATTCCTCGATGACGGAGAGCACGTTGCCGTCCAGCACCACGGGGGCGGATTCCGAGACGAGAACGATCTCCAGTACGACGCCTCTTGAGGCGGCCACGGCCTGGCCGATGACGGCGAGGCCGTCCAGCACCGACTCGATACCCGACTGAACCACGTCCCGTATGTCCACGAAGAACCGGACCTCACCCGGAATGATGTTGGAGACGTTCGGAAAGCATGAGATCTTGCCCACTGTAGCCACGGTGGAGCCGGTTCCGGTTCCTCTCGCCAATGTCTCGATGGAGGCGATGAGGTGCGCGGCGGCCACCATCGGATCCTGACGGAGCGACATCGGGGTCGCTCCCGCGTGGTTCGGCACCCCTTTCAGCCTGATTTCGACTGCCTTTATCCCCGCCACGGCCTCCACGATTCCAAGCGGAACACCTTTCGACTCAAGCAGCACACTCTGCTCGATGTGCAGTTCGATCATAGCCTTCACTGTTTCCGGCCGAAGAAGGAATTCCGGCATCGAGTCGGGGTCGTACCCGGCTGCCTTGGCCAGGTCGTACATGGATCGTCCTTCCCTGTCCTTCAGTTTTTTCATGTCGTCCACGCCGTACTTTCCGACGAGAGTTTTGCTCCCCGCCAGAGTAGAGCCGAAGTTGGAGCCTTCCTCCTCCGCGAAGACGATCACCTCGACGGGGTGGCGATGGGGCAGTCCGCTTTCCGCGATCGCCTGAACGGCCTCAAGGGCGCCGAGCGTTCCCACCGCGCCGTCGTAAGGACCTCCGTGGAGAACCGTGTCGATATGCGAACCCGAGATAACCGCAGGCGCATCCGGAACAGAACCCTCAAGGCGCGCCCGCATATTCCCCGCTCCGTCCACGGACACTTTCAGTCCCGCCTCTTCAAAAAGGGACAGGATATACTCCCTTGCCTTCGCGTCCTCCGGAGAGTAGGAGAAACGGGTGATTCCTTCGCCCGGGGTGCTGTTGAAGCGGCTCAGGGTCTCCAGGCGGCTTCGCAGACGTTCGCCATTGATGGAGAGTGCCATATATGAACCTCCTGTCGATGATTTCTGTTCCTGCCGGGTGTTTCCGGTACGCCTTCACTCGATGAAGTTCAGTGAGACTGAGCCGTTCTTCAGCACCACTTCCCTGAGAATGTTGACCACGCAGACCGCGTCGTTGATGTTCAGAAGTTCCACCGGAGAATGGGAGTATCTGCGGGGTGTCAGCAGCACGCCGATCGGGATTCCGCCGCCTTCCAGGGAGATGTTGGCGGCATCGGTGGTGTAGGTCTCGCCGCCGAGAGTGACCATCTGAAGCGGAGCTCCCGCTCTTTCCGCCGCCTCCTCGAGAATCTGCTGGACTTTCGGATGAACGATGTTGGAGACGAAGGCGGAATCGATGCCGTCGAGAAGCGCTATGGCCGGGCCTCCGCCGAGCCGGATGGGGAGCTGGCGTTCGTAGCTCACGTCGGGAGTGTCGCCGCTCGGTATCGTGTCGAGGGCGATCGCGTAGTCCGGGGCGACCTTGCCGCTTATCATGGCGGCTCCGCGAAGGCCGATCTCCTCCTGGACCGTGATCACGCCGCAGAGGGTTCCGGGAAAGCTCTTTCCCTGCAGCTCTTCGAAAAGGGCGACGACGGCGGAACAGCCTATGCGGTCGTCCACGGCCTTCGAACAGATCAGGTCGGGGTTGTGCATCTCCATGAAGTCGCCCTCGAAGGAGATACGGTCGCCGATGCGGATGCCCATGGCGAGCACTTCTTCTTTCGAGAAAGCGCCGACATCGATATAGCAGTCGTTCATGGGTTTTATTCGCGAGCGCTCCTCCGCGTTCATGAGGTGACCCGCCTTGATGCCCAGAATTCCGGGGATGGCGCCTTTGATCCGCACCCGCCTCCCCTGGAGGAGAATGTCGTTGACGCCGCCGAGCCGGCTCATCAGAATGAAGCCGTTCGGCAGGACACTCTTCACGCACAGGCCGATTTCGTCGGCATGGGCCCCGATCATCACCTTCGGTCCGGCTTGCCCTCCATGTTTGACGGCGACGATATTGCCCCAGTTGTCGACGGACATCTCGTCCGCAAGAGGCCGCAGCTTCGCGGCCAGCGCCGCGATGACCTGCTGCTCCCGCCCCGAAACGCCGCAGATGGAGGTGAGTTCCTTCAAAAGCTCCTTGAGTCTCTGCTTGAGCATGGTGCGCCTCCTTATTTGAAAAAAGGGAGCCCCTGCACAGGGAACTCCCTCCGAAAAAACGATTACGCCTGCTTCTTCAGCCAGTCGAAGGCCATCGTCGCCATGACGGCCGGACCGATCCAAAGCACATCCTCGTCGATGTCGAAGCGGCTGTTGTGGTGCGGCAGAGTCTGCCCCTTCTCCTCGTTGCATCCGGGCAGGAAGAAGAACGTTCCGGGGCATTTCTCGAGGAAGAAAGCGATGTCTTCCCCGCCCATCGACGGTCTGGCAATCTCCTTGACCTTCTCAGGACCGACGATCTTCTCGGCGGCCAGTCGAAGTTCCTCCGTCATCGCAGGATCGTTCACCACCGGCGCCGGGCCGTCCCAGCCGTACTTGAACTCGATGCTTCCTCTCATGCCGGAGGCGACGGCCGAGGCGATCTCTTCGATGCGGCGTGCAAGGAACTCACGCATTTCCCGGTTGAACGCACGAACCGTGCCCGTAATACGGCACTCTCCGGGAATGATGTTGAAGGCGGTTCCTGCGTGAATCTCGCCGAGGCTTATGACGCAGGGCTCCTGGGGGTCGGCCTCGCGGCTCACGATGGTCTGCAGTTCGCAGATCATCTGCCCGGCCATGGAGATGGTGTCGATCGAACCGTGGGGGTAGGCTCCGTGCGACCCTTTCCCCTTGATCAGAATCTCGAAGCGGTCCATGCACGCCATGATGCTTCCGGGACGATAGCCGATCTCTCCGGGAACGAACTCCTTCCAGATGCAGCCCGTGTGTAGGCCCACCATGGCGTCGGGCTTCGGATCGTCGAACGCTCCGTCGTCGAGCATCCGTTTCGCTCCTCCCGGGCCGTCCGGACACCCTTCTTCGCCGGGCTGGAAGATGAAGAGGACGGAGCCCTCCAGTTCGTTCCGGACCTCCTGAAGCAGTTTTACCGTAGCCAGTCCCATCGCGGCATGGGCGTCGTGACCGCATGCGTGCATGTTGCCGCTCTGCGAGGCGAACGGCAGGCCTGTCTCTTCCTTGATGGGGAGAGCGTCGATATCGGCCCGTACTGCGAATACTTTCTTCTTGTGCTTTCCTTCGAGAAGAGCGGCGATGCCGTGCCGGCCGAGCCCCTTGCGATAGGGAATTCCCATTTTATCCAGCTCGGCGCAGATGTAGGCCTCGGTTTGGGGGGTATTGACTCCTGTCTCGGGAATTTGATGCAAATCCCGTCTCCATGCCACTATTTTCTGATGCATTTCGTGTGCGGATGTGCGAAAATCTGCCACTAAAACCCCTCCTTCCTGAAATCGATCCGAGTGGTGCGCATCACGGCGATCCATTGAGAGAGCGCATTTCCGCCGCGCACACTCCTTGCCGCACCGAAGAACAATATAGTGCAGCAAATAAAATGCATCATAAACCATATTGGGAGAGATCGCAATGTTTTTCTAAGACAATGAAATGAATTTATTTTGTCCTTGAAGAATAACTGCCGGAAATCTCGAGCGAGAGGATTTTGAGTGCGAGAGCCAGGCGGAGCCTTTCCTCCGACGAGTCGGGGTTGAAGCCGAGCATTTCGCGTATTCTCTTGTAGCGGTATTTGACCGTGTTTTCATGAATGCCGAGAAGACGGGAGCTTGCCTTGACGGACCAGTTGCTCTCCGAAAGCGCGGTCAGCGTTTTCAGAAGCGTTTCGCGGTTCGACTCTTCCAGGTCGAGCAGCGGTGCGAGTATTTCGCGGCAGAAGTCACGGGCTGCGGAGGAGTCCGGGAGGCCGAAGAGGAGTTTGTTGACGCCGAGGCGGTCCCAGAAGGCGATTTTCCCGGGACCCTGGGCGGACCGGACCATTTCGAGGGCCCTGCACGCCTCGTCGTAGCTCTCGGAGGACTGCAGCACGGACTGCTTGACCCTGCCGGCGCCGATCGTCACGCTCTTTCCGGTTGCATTGAGAATTTCCTCCTGAAGCGTCTTCAGAACAGGGGAAAGGACACGTTCGACGGCGCTTTCCAACGGAGGAGCCGGCAGGATGTAGGCGACGGAGTCGCTCATCTCGGTGAAGGGGACTCGCGGAAAAGATGAGCGGATGACGGTGTTCGAGATCGTGTAGATCCGGCGTTTTGTCTCCTCTATCGTCCGCATCGCTTCCTGTCCGTCCACCTCCTCGAACTGGCGTTTGTAGTTGTCGATATCGACGACTACGACGTAACGCGGTCCCCGGATGTCCCAGTCGAGCAACGCGGCCCGGTTCCACAGCTCCTTCTCGAAGCGGAGATTCTTGTTCAGGATGTCGAGGACGAACTCGCTTCGGTAGCGGCGCTCCGTCTCGGCGTGGGCGAGGCGTTTCTGGAGGCAGAGGAGCAGCGCGGTCTGGGCGTGGCTCACTGGGGTGAACCAGTGCCCCTCGGGAGAAGAGGATGGGGGGAGCTGGAAGACGAGGTACCCGTAGACCCTTTCGCCGATGGCGATCTTCACCGAGAGGAAGCGGCGGAGAAGATCGTGAAGGGGAGTGCTCCTGACGATGCGCACGAAGTCGTCGTCCGCGGCGAAGTGAAACTCGCCGAACGTGGTGTCGCAGAAGACCAGCCCGCACTTTGCGAACTTCCTCAGGCTGGCGCAGATTTCCTCTTCGCCCGCCCCGACAGTGACCATCTTCGAGAATGAGGTCAGCACCTGCTCGGAGAACTTGATCGCCCGTGCCTGGCGGTTGACGATGGAGGTGAGAACCGGGTCGATCACGTCGCGGAAGGCGAAGGAGAAGGGGATGTCCAGCAGCGGGAAGGCCAGTTTGTCGGCAAGGGCGAGGGCTTCGGGCGGAACCGTCTTGACGTATCGCTGCACCTTGATCCCGAATCCGGATGACTCCCGTTCGTTCAGCTTTTCGATTGCGTCGAGGATCGAGAGAGGATTGTCCCGAAAAATATAGCCGGAGGTGACCACGAGCTCGCCTCCCTGGATCCACCGGTAGGGGTCCGGGGCGTCCATCACCGTGACGGATGACACCTGGCGCCGGTCGACGCCGCGCTCCCCCGCCAGAATCTCGATGCCCTGAAGCGCCGGTATTGCCAGAAGTTCTCGAAGCGAGATGTCCATGGTCCGCCTCCCCGGAACGGTATTTCGAACTGTTCGAGCATAGCACAGGGGGAAGAGGATGAAAAGGAGTTTCCTCCGGAGAGTGTCCGTATCGCCTTGCGCTCCCGACCGGAGGAGCGATGATATAATTTATTCGGGAATCTTGTGTCAAGGGCACACGATTCCCGCCATCACGGGTGAAGGAGGTCGGAAAGGAATGCGGCGCGACTATCTCCGTATGCTGGACACGCTGAAGGAAGGGGTCTACTTCGTCGATCCCGACCGGGTCATCACTTTCTGGAACAAGGGAGCGGAACGGATCACCGGATACAGACGGGAGGAAGTCACGGGACGTTCGTGCATGGACAACATCCTTGTGCATGTGGATTGCAACGGCGTCGGCATGTGCACCCGGGATTGCCCTCTTGCTTTGACCATGAGGGACGGCGTCTCGAGGGAGGTCGAGTTCTTTCTGCATCATCGCAGGGGGCACCGCGTTCCCATCGTGGTGCGGACGACGCCTCTCGAGGATGACGACGGTTCCATTGTCGGCGGCATCGAACTGTTCAGTGAAATCAACCCGGAGGAGAACATCCGCAAGCGCATGGAGGAGTTGGAGAAACGCGCGCTCGTCGACGAGCTGACGAAGGTTCCGAACAGGAGCTATCTGGATTCGGAGCTGGGCGGACTCTTCGAGCTGTGGAAACGGAGCGGTATTCCCTTCGGCGTTCTCTTCTTCGATATCGATCACTTCAAGCGATTCAACGACACGTACGGGCACGACGTCGGGGATCTGACTCTCCAGACCGTCGCGAACTCTCTCGGCTCTTCGGCCCGCCCTTTCGACACCGTCGGCAGATGGGGCGGCGAGGAGTTCGTCGGCCTCTTCCCGAACGCCGACAGGAGCGTATTGCAGACGATTGCGGACCGGTTGTGCATGGCGGTGCGGAATTCGTGGATCGAGGTGAACGGGGAACAGATCTCCGTCACGATCTCGGTCGGCGGTACCTGCCCCACGGAAGGAGAAACGCCCAAAACACTTCTGAAACGGGCGGATTCGCTGATGTACGCGAGCAAGCAGAACGGGCGCGACAGGGTGACGATAGGGTAGCGGGCGCGTGCCGGCGCCCGCTGTTCAGGAATCCTCCGTCACCAGAGAGACGCCGTTGAGCTTCTCGAAGAACTTGGCCACGCCGCCGTGGTCGACGTCGGGGCCGAAGTCGCGGACAACCTCCTCCATCATCTGCAGGACGCTTTCGCTCAGCGGCATGGAGACGCCGTACTCGCGGCTCGCCGTCAGAACGTTCCTGAGATCCTTCACGTGGAGCCATATCTTTCCGCCGGGGGCGTAGTTTCCGCTGAACATCCGGGGGGCCTTGTCGGTCATGCACTGGCTGCCGGCGAGTCCTCCGCGGATCGCCTCGAAGATCTTGCGCGGGTCCACACCGGCCTTCTTGCCCAGGCACATCGCCTCCCCGACGATCGCCATGTTGACGGCGACGATGCACTGGTTCACGAGCTTGGCGATCTGTCCCGCCCCCGAATCCCCCACGAGGACGACGTCCTTCCCCATCGCCTGCAGGATGTCGCGGCAGCGCTCGAAGACGGCTTCCTTGCCGCCGACCATGATCGAGAGCGTGCCGGACTCCGCTTTTTCCTGCCCTCCGCTTACCGGCGCGTCGAGCATGGGGACTCCCTGCCGCTCGAAGGCCGCCGCAATTTTCAGCGATGTGACGGGATCGATGGAACTCGTGTCGATGTAGACCTGTCCCTCGCGGGCGCTCTCGATGATTCCGTTCGCGCCGAGCGCGACTTCCTCGACCTCGGGAGACCCCGGAAGCATCGTGAGAATCACGTCGCTCTCCGCGGTCACCTCCGCGGGAGTCTCCACCACCCGGACTTCTTTGGCGGCGAACTCGCTCCTGGTCTCCCCGCTGCCGCTGCGGATCGTCATGGGGTACCCCGCCGCGAGCAGGTTCAGGGCCATCCGCTTTCCCATGATGCCGAGCCCGATGAATCCGATTCGTTCTTTCGTCATGCCGCACCGTTCCCTTCTGTTGGAATCCGGGTATTCGCGTCCGTTTATCAGGAAGATTGTACCATCAACAGCGGAAAATTGGCGCAGCGGAGGCGAAATGTCTCGTACCTGTGAATCGGAGAACGGTCATTTCCCTTGACACAGCGGACTTTCATCCGATAATGGGTTTAACGCGACGTTGGCTTTTTTCATGTTCCGACAAGGAGGAATGAAAAATGAAGAAGAGAGTTTTGGTTCCCCTCGCGGAGGGGTTCGAGGAGATCGAGGCGATCACGCCGATCGACGTGCTGCGGCGGGCCGGCGTCGAGGTCACGGTCGCTTCCATCGGCGATGTGAGCGTACGCGGTGCGCACGATATCGTCGTTATGGCCGATACGACGCTCGCAGACTGCACGGACCAGGATTTCGACCTGATCGTGCTGCCCGGAGGCATGCCCGGAGCCGTTCATCTGGCGGAATCGGCGGTGCTCTGCGACCTGTTGAAGAAGCATTCTGCGGGGAACCGCCCGCTGGCTGCAATCTGCGCCGCTCCGGCGGTGGTCCTTCACCCCCTCGGGCTTCTGGGGAACGAGCGGGTCTCCTGCCATCCGTCTGTCCGGTCGGACTTGAGCGACGCCAACCGCACCGAAGAACGTCTCTGCGTGGGTGAACGACTGATCACGGCGGCGGCCCCGGGCGCGGCGATGGAGTTCGCCCTCGCGCTGGTGGAACTGCTCCAGGGCAGGGAAAAGGCCGCCGAGCTGGCGAAGGCGATGCTGGTCGAATGAAGAACGTCCGGCGGGATCTTGGAGCGTTGAAGGAGTTGTCGCGGTGAGCGGAAAACCGCTTGTCGGAGGGATCGAGGCCGGGGGGACGAAGATCGTCTGCGCCACGGGGACGGGGCCGGACGATCTGAACCGGATGTCGTTCGCGTCGGGGAACGGTCCGTCCGCCGTGCTCGCCTCCGTCGCCGGCTGGTTCCGCGAAGAGGAGGAGCGGCGCGGAACGCTGCATGCCGTCGGAATCGGCTCGTTCGGCCCGGTGGACCTCGCCCCCGGCTCGCCGACCTACGGGTTCATCACATCCACGCCGAAAACCGGATGGCGGAACACCGACATCCTCGGCTCGGTCCGCAGGGCCTTCCCTTCGATCCTTGTCGCGTTCGACACGGACGTGAACGCCGCCGCCCTCGGCGAGCAGCGATGGGGCGCGGCCGCAGGCCTTGACGACTTCGTCTACATCACGATCGGCACCGGCATCGGCGCGGGTGTGATGGCGGGAGGGCGGCTCGTCCACGGACTCGTCCACCCCGAGATGGGACACCTTCGCCTTCCCCGGATTCCGGGCGACACCTTCGAGGGCGGCTGTCCCTTCCACGGCGACTGCTGGGAGGGGCTCTGCTCCGGGCCCGCCATGAAAAAGAGAACGGGAATGCCCGCGGAGGAGTTGCCGCCGGATCACGAGGCGTGGCGCATCGAAGCGCGCTACGTCGCGTTGGCTCTGGCCAACATCGTCTGCGCCCTCTCCCCGAAGCGGATCGTCCTGGGAGGGAGCGTGCCGAACGCCGGCCGTCTCGGGAGCGAGCGGTTTTTCGGGATGGTTCGCGCCGAGGTTCGCGACGCGCTGAACGGGTATATCGTCTCCCCGGCGCTCGACGACGGGATCGGCGGCTACATCGTCCCGCCGCTCCTCGGCGGAAACGCCGGAGTCTGCGGCGCGCTGGCCCTCGCGCTCGACGCGATAGAAAAGTAGTATGCGCAACAAGCACGTCGTCCTGAAGGAGTACTTCGGCTTTTCCGGCTTCCGAACCGGCCAGGAGGAGCTGATCGACGCCCTGCTCGACGGGCGGGATACTGTCGGGATCATGCCGACGGGTGCGGGGAAGTCGCTCTGCTTCCAGATACCGTCCCTTCTCTTCGAGGGGATGTCGCTGGTCGTCTCACCGCTGATCTCCCTGATGAAGGACCAGGTGAACGCGCTGCGGCAGTCGGGCGTTGCGGCGGCGTACCTGAACAGCACGCTGACCTTCCCGCAGATGAAGACCGTTCTGCGGAACGCCCGTGCAGGGAAGTACACGCTGCTCTACGTCGCCCCGGAGCGGCTGGCTGCAGAAGAATTCCTGGAGTTCGCCCGCGACGCTTCCATTCCGTTCGTCGCCGTCGACGAGGCGCACTGCGTCTCGCAGTGGGGGCAGGACTTCCGCCCGAGCTACCTGAAGATCGGCGATTTCGTCCGCTCCCTCCCGCTCCGTCCGGTGCTCGGCGCCTTCACCGCCACGGCGACGCCGCAGGTCCGCGACGACATCGTCCAGCTTCTGGATCTCCGCGCCCCGCATATCGTCACCACCGGCTTCGACCGCAAGAACCTCTATTTCGAGGTGCAGGCGCCCAAGAACCGGCAGGCCGCTCTTGAGGCATTTCTGAGGAGCCGCCGCGAGAAGAGCGGCATCGTCTACTGCCTGACGAGAAAGACTGTCGACGAGGTGTGCGAGAGGCTCTGCGCCGCAGGCTACTCCGCTGCTCGCTACCACGCGGGGCTGTCGCAGGAGGAGCGGCGCGAGAACCAGGACCGCTTCCAGGCGGACGACGCACGGATCATGGTGGCGACGAACGCCTTCGGCATGGGAATCGACAAGTCGAACGTGGCCTACGTGCTCCACTACAACATGCCCAAGAACATGGAGAGCTACTACCAGGAAGCGGGCCGGGCCGGGCGCGACGGCTCCCCCGCGGAGTGCGTCCTCTTCTACGGCGGCCGGGACGTGATCACGAACCAGTACTTCATCGAGAAGGATCGCGAGAACGAGGAGCTCGACGAGGAGACGCTGCGTCTTGTCCGGGAGGCGGAACGGAACCGGCTGCGAAAGATGGTCTTGTACTGCCATACGTCGGACTGTCTCCGTGCCGCCATTTTGAACTACTTCGGCGAGGCGGACGTTCCGGCCTCCTGCGGTCACTGCTCCAACTGTCTCCGCGACTTCGACCAGGTCGATCTCACGATCCCCGCTCAGAAGATACTCTCGTGCGTGCTGCGGATGAAGGAGCGCTACGGCATCGCGCTTCTCCTGGGAACGCTGCGCGGCAGCAAAAGCGAGCGCATCCTCCGGCTCGGGCTGCACGAACTCTCCACCTACGGCATCATGAAAGACGAGAGCGAACGCTCGCTGCGGGCGAAGATCGACTTCCTGATGGCGCGGGGGTACCTCGCGGTCACCGACGACGAATTCCCCGTGGTGAAGATCGCCCCGCCGGCCAGGGGAGTGCTCTTCCGGGGGGAGAAGCTCTTCATGCCGGTACCGAAGGAGGAGCCGAAGGGAATTGAACCCGCCGGGGAGAAAGCGGTGCGCCTGCCCGCCGAACCTGCCGATCTCGAACTCTTCGACAAGCTCCGCGCGCTGCGCAAGGAACTCGCGGGCGCTCAGGGGGTTCCGGCCTTCGTGGTCTTCTCCGACGCGACGCTGCGGGACATGTGCGAGAAAATTCCTCTGACGCCGGACGACCTGCTCCAGGTGAGCGGCGTGGGGTACGCAAAGCGCGAGAAGTACGGCGCCGCCTTTCTCGAAGCGCTCCGGGAACACACGGAAAATTTCGCCTCCTGAAAGTGAACTCACAATATCTCGAAAAGATGAGCGTGCCCGGAATATTATATCCGGGTGCGCTTTTTTATTTCGATAAAAAGACTATAATAAACGAAAATATCTTTCGAATGGAGGGCGGGATATGAGGGGACGGTTTTCGTTTCACGAGGATTTTGTCTACAAGATGCCGGTTCATTTCGGAGGGGATCCTTTTTACCCGGTACGGACCGTCTACGGCGACATGACGTGCATCGGAGTTTCGTTCGAGACGGAGGCGCAGGCGTTGTTGCCGCTCATTCCGGAGGACTTCGAACTCCTGGAGCCGGTGGTGAACATGCAGTACGCGAACTGCCGCGAAGTGGACTGGATGGCCGGCGGCGAGTACAGGCTGATCCAGGCGAGCGTGCCTGTACGGTACGAGGGAAATTCCGAGGGGCTCCTCGGCGAATACGTGCTCGTCATCTGGGAGAACAAGGCGTGCCCGATCATCGGAGGGCGCGAGGAGGACGGCATGCCGAAGATCTTCGCGGACATCGCATCCGAGCGTCACTTTGAGGATCGCTGGTTCACGGCGGCGAGCTACGAGAATCACACGTTCCTGGCGCTCGAATTCCATAAGCAGGGGGAGATCGGCGAGGAGCAGCTCGCGGAGATCAACAAGAACCCCAAGGTCAACTTCTTCGGCTGGAGGTATCTGCCCAACCTCGGCAAGGGGGGCGCGACGCTGAGCCACGCGACGCTCTATCCACAGGAGATGGTTGTCAAGCAGCTCTGGACGGGCGAGGGGGCGCTCCGGTGGACGCCGCTCTCCTACGAGCAGCATCCGCTCCAGTGCAGGATTATCGGCACGCTGGCCGGTCTGCCGGTGGGAAAGTACACGGGCGCGAAAATGGTGAAGGGGGTTGCACGGCTCAACGTGGGCGACTCAAGAATGCTGCCGTGAAGAAAGGAGAGTTCATCATGAGCGGATATTATGAGAACAAGGTCTCCGTTGTGACGGGTGGCGCCTCGGGACTGGGTCTCGGCATCGCGGGACACCTGCTTGCGAAGGGCGCCGCCGCCGTCTTTCTGGCCGACGTGAAGGAGGAGAACCTGACGCGGGAGGCCGGGCTGCTGAACGGAAAGTACCCGGGAAAGGTCTTTCCCGTGCTCGTCGACGTGACCAAGCAAGAACAGGTTGCCGAACTCGTTGCGAAGGCGAAAGCGTTCGACGGGCATCTCGATTTCGTCTTCAACAACGCCGGAGTGGGCTTGACGCTTCCTACCGAGAAGGTCACCTTCGAGATGTGGAGGTTCGTCGTCGACCTGAACCTGATGGGCGTCGTCTACGGCACGTACAGCGCGATTCCCGCGATGCGGGAGCAGGGCTTCGGGCATATCGTCAACACCGGCTCCATCACTGGGCGGGTTCCCGTTCCGTACCAGGCGGTGTACGCCGCCACCAAGGCGGGCGTGATCTCCATGACGGAGAGCCTGCAGTACGAGCTGGAGACGGAGGGACTGAACTTCAGCGTCATCTGCCCGGGCAACGTCGCCACCGGAATCTTCGGCGATGCGGCTCCGCCTCCCGACGCCGTCGGCGTGGACGATGCGGTCGACTACATCCTGCAGGAGGTTGAGAAGAAGTCCCTCCTGATCATCTTACCGCAGTTGATGCGGGATGTGGACGCGGCCTACAGAGAGCGCAGGGACGAGTACGACGCCTTCGCCCGGAAGACGGCCGCCGAGCGCCGGGAGAACTACCGAACGAAGGGAACGTACTATTAGGGTGTGAAGAGTTTCGCTTCGAGGAAAGGAGTCGGGCTATGATACGGCACAAGGTGTTCGAGACGGCGGATCTTCCTCTTGAGGTCGTGATCCTGCTGATCGCCGGAATGATGATGCTGATCGCCGGAATTCTGCTTTTTCCGGTCCATGCGGGAGTGCTGCCTTTCTACGAAAACGGCCTGTACGGACTGCTTCTGTTCATCTTCGCCCTGCAGACGATTTTGCTCGGAAGGACGCCGTTCGGCGATCTGCGCAGATCCAGGCTTCTGCTCGCCGCAGGTACGATCGTCGCCGCGCTTGGGATCGTCACCTGTTTTGTTCCGGACCTTCCGAACAGAATTCCCCGAATGACGCTCTTCTTCTGTTTCGCTCCCGGAGGTTTTCTGCTTCTCCTGCAGATGTTCCTATCCGAAGACAAGTTCAGCGCCTGGCTGCGGTACGGGGGGATTTTCCGGCATCTGATTCTCGGATGCACGGCGGTCTACGTCCTCTCGATGTTCATCGGGCTGCTCATCCTGCAGCACGGCCTGCCGACACGACCGCTGACGGCGGTGATGGTGCTGCTGTCCGGTGCGGCGATCGTCTATCTTGCCGTCGTTCTCCGGAAGATCTACCGTGCGTACCCCGAGGCGGAACAGAAGGGCGGAGGGGACGGAGAGCTTCCAAGCGACAAGACCATGATGCTGGTGACGGGGATTTTCATGCTGCTTCTTGGTGTTCTCCTGATCCCGGTTTCGTTGGGACTGCTTCCTTTTTCAGGAAGCGCCCAGCTCGGTCTTCTGATGGTGATCTTCTCAGTGCAGATGCTCGCCTCGGGAAATACGCCGATCGGGCCGTTCCCCCGTTCATGGCTGATGATCCTGTTCGGACTTCTGTTCGCGGCTCTCGGGATCGTCTCCAGCATCATCCCGGAGATCCTTGTCGCGCCGCTGACTCTTCTCATCGGTCTTTTGAACATCACGAACGGGCTGATCACCCTGTGGAAGGTCTCCCGGACGTGTCTTCCCCTGTTGAAGAAAGGGGAAGAGCCGCGCGCGCCTCTTCCTCCGATTCTCTTCAAACTGTACGCGGTGCAGGCGACGATGGGGGTGCTGGCTCTGCTGTTCGGCACATCGATGCTCGTTTCGCATCTGCTGCCTGCGCTGGTCGTCGGCGTCGTGCTCGCCGCGAACGGAGGCGTTCTCCTGTTCCTGCTCTATATTCTGATGGAGCTGGACAGGATGCAGCGCGCTCCGGAAAACGCTCCAATAGCTGTGTAATATCATGATGAAGGGCGGGAGTACTCTTTCCCGCCCTTCCCAAGCACGTCCGTTCCGGATGAGTTTTTCCGCTTCATAGAGGTGATTCAATGCGTCGTACAAAGCGCCGAAAACTCCCGGTTCGCCGGTTCCGGAGCGGGTTCGGTTCCGAATGCGTCTGCCCCGTCTGCTGCGCGGGCGAATGCGAACGGTTTGTCGAAGTCGGTCCGCGGGAGTATATCCGATGCCCGGCCTGCGAAGCGGTCTTCCTGCATCCGGAGCAACGCCCGGACAGGGAGAGAGAACGGGCGTGCTACGACCTCCACAACAACTCCCGGGAGGATGAACGGTACGCCGCCTTTCTCCGGAGACTCGCCGATCCGCTGATCGAACGGCTTTCGCCCGGCGCCGAAGGGCTAGACTACGGATGCGGCCCGACGCCGCTCCTTTCGGAACTGCTGGAGGAGGCAGGATTTCCGACCTCCGGCTACGACCCCTTCTTCTTTCCGGAGGAGGCCGTCTTCGAGCGGACCTACGACTTCATAACCTGCTCGGAAGCCGCCGAGCACTTTCACCGGCCGCACCACGAGTTCGCCCGCCTGGACCGCCTGCTGCGCCCCGGAGGTTTGCTCGCCGTCATGACCTCTTTTCTCGACGGCGTCGAGGACTTCGTCAACTGGCGGTATCGCCGTGAGGAGGCCCATGTCGTCTTCTACAAAAAGAGAACGTTCCGCGTCATCGCCTCCCGTCTCGGATGGCTGGCGGAATTCCCCGCTCCGAATATCTCCTTTTTGTGCAAACCTCTTTCCTGACGTGTTCGTTTGGGGAGCGGACGGTTTTCGATGTGAAATCAGCGCTTTTTTTAAAAAAGAACGACAAGACGGAAGCGGCGGAATGTGTTATTCTTCGGTGAGAGTGCTCAGTTGAAACGAAGGAGATGATGCCCTTGTCCGAATGGTGGGGAAACATGATGATGTTCGAGAGAATTTTCTGGTACATCGCCATACCCTTCACGGTTCTGTTCTTCATCCAGCTGGTGCTCACCTTCACCGGGATGGGCGGAGAGGATACAGGCGGCGAGTTCGGGGACGGCGGCGCTGATCTTGACGGCGACGGGGATGCCGACGGAGACGGAGGCGACGGCGGAGGATTCCGGATCTTCACCGTGAAGAACTTCATCACTTTCTTCACGGTTTTCGGATGGAGCGGTATCACGCTCCACAACGCAGGGGCCGGCGAATATCTCGTCCTTCTCGGCTCTCTCCTCATCGCCGTCGCGGTCATGCTGCTCGTCGCGCTGCTCTTCGTCTCGATCACGCGGCTGGCGCAGAGCGGCACGATGGACCTCAAGGGCGCGAAGGGACGGTCGGGAGAAGTCTACATCCCCATACCGGCAGGGCGTTCGGGGCGGGGGAAGATCTCCATCACGCTTCAGGGTGCGCTCCGGGAGATCGACGCGGTGACGGAAGGGGAGGCTCTTCCGAGGGGAACGGCTGTACGCGTTGTGGACATAACCGGCAACGGCGTGCTGTTGGTCGAGAAAGCGTAGCATATCTGAAAGGAGAGAATTCGCATGACGTTCGGCTTGATTCTGCTCACCCTGATAGTCGTCATTATCTTCAGTACGGTCGCCGCACTCTTCGCACGGTACAAGAAATGCCCGTCGGACAAGATTCTCGTAGTCTACGGAAAGGTTGCGGCGGTGGACGGTCAGCACCAGTCGTCCAAGTGCATTCACGGAGGCGCGGCGTTCATCTGGCCGGTCATCCAGGCCTACCAGTTCCTCGACCTGACGCCTCTGTCCATCGAGGTCAACCTCAGGAACGCGCTCAGCAAGCAGAACATCCGCGTCGACGTTCCCTCTCGCTTCACGGTCGGCATCTCCACCGAGCCGGGCATCATGCAGAACGCCGCAGAGCGTCTTCTGGGCCTCCAGCTCGCGGAGATACAGGAGCTGTCCAAGGACATCATCTTCGGCCAGCTCCGCCTCGTCATCGCCACCATGGACATCGAGGAGATCAACACGGACCGCGACAAGTTCCTGGCCAACGTCACGGCCAACGTCGAGGCCGAACTCAAAAAGATCGGATTGCGCCTGATCAACGTCAACGTCACCGACATCAACGACGAGTCCGGATACATCCAGGCGCTGGGAAAGGAAGCGGCGGCCAAGGCCGTAAACGACGCGAAGAAGAGCGTCGCGGAGAAGGACCGCGACGGTTCAATCGGTGAAGCCAACGCCCAGAGAGACCAGCGAATCGAGGTTGCCCAGGCAAACGCCGCCGCGGTCGAAGGAGAGAACAGGTCCAGGATAACAATCGCCCAGTCCGAGGCCGAGCGTCGCGAGAAGGAAGCGGAGGCGAACAGGATCGCCGAGGCAGCGGAGAAGGTCCAGGCGGCGAAGGCGCTGGAGGAGTCGTACAAGGCGGAAGAAGAGGCGGAACTCTCGCGGGCCAGGAGAGAGAAGGCCACGCAGGAAGCAGACGTCCTTGTCTACGCGGAGATAGAGAAAGAGAAGATCCAGATCCGGGCCGAGGCCGACGCCGAGGAGATACGCAGAAAGGCGCGGGGCGAGGCCGACGCCATCCTGGCGAAGATGAGCGCCGAAGCCAAGGGGATTCGGGAGATCCTCGTCAAGCAGGCCGAGGGTTTCGAGCGGCTCGTGCAGGCCGCCGGCGGCAATACCGACAAGGCCATCATGATGATGATCGCCGACAAACTCCCCGAGCTGGTGAAGACGCAGGTCGAGGCCATCAAGGGGATCAGGATCGACAAGGTCACCGTCTGGGACAGCGCCGGAGGAACAAGCGACAAGACCTCCACGGCGAACTTCCTGTCAGGCCTGATGAAATCCATTCCTCCAATGCAGGACATGTTCAGGATGGCGGGGATGGAACTGCCTGCCTATATGGCGGGCGAGTCGAAAGACGGAACTCCGTGGGGAAGCGGCAACGGCAGGAAGAGCGAGTCGCAATCGGCTTCTGCCTCGGATGAGGATGAGCTTCAGGCAGAGACCGATCCTCACCGTGAGGCTTCATCCGTGGAGGTCGATTCAAACGGATAGAGTTCCGCAGCGGAGCGTCGCACCCGCGCGCACCGGACATCTGCCGTCACCCGGAGTGGATTCTCTTGGCCGACGGAGGATGACCCGCGTTGAAAAAAGGGTTGAAAACCGCCGGAAAACACCTGAAAGAAGGAGGCGTTTTCAATGAAGATAAAGATGCCGCGTCTATTGTTGTCCATTGCGTTGCTCCTTATGACGGTGCTGCTTGTGGATGGCGGACGGGAGTACAGAGCGGCCGCCGACGAGCTGCCGCTCATCAAGCAGCAGGTGCTGGCCAGGAATCTCTTCAAGCGGATAGCGGCGAAGGACCAGTGGGACCTGAAGGGGATCGAGCCGCTTCTCATTCGGGTCATCGAAGAGGCCCCCGGCACAAAACGGGCCGAAGAGTCGTACTGGATGCTCTGCAACATGTACATGCAGGCGTTCACACCACCGAGAAACGGCGATGCGATTCTCTTGATGGAGCGTTACCTGGAGCGCTATCCCGGCTCTCAGTACCTGGACGAGAAGTTCTCGATGTTCTCCACCCCCGGACTGTCTCTTGTCAAGAAGCGCCTTCTTTTCCTCTACGAGCAGGAGGAGATGTGGGAGGAGGCGGTTAGCATCTACGACGAAATCATTCCGGATCCGCGGACGGCGGCCGGCGATCTGCTCGAGCATTTCATCGGATACGGGCAGGCCATGGAGGAAACCGGACGCAAGGAAAAGGCGATAGCGGCGTATGCGGCCTATCTGGAACGCAGCGGGAATACCGGAGACTTCCTTGAGGAGATCGCGAAGGAGCGCCTGAAGGAGCTGGGGGGCGAAATCTCTTCGGATATTTCCGTGGCGGACGGGACGACGCCGGACGATCCTGGAAATCTGGAATCCTTCCGCGGACGGAACGGGGAGGTGTTCCGTTTCCGCCTGCGAGGATCGGCGCACGGTAATATCTGGGGGGACGGCGTCTACACGGACGATTCGAGTTTGGCCGCCGCCGCCGTGCATGCGGGAGTGCTGCGCCGGGATGAAGAGGGAGTGGTCGCTGTCAGGATTCTCCCGGGGCGGAAAGAGTACACGGGCGCCGAGAGAAACGGCATCGTCTCCGAAAGCTATGGCGAGTGGGACGGGAGTTTCGAGTTCGTCGAAGCGTCCCGAGACTCCTGATGTTACGGAAAAGACAAAGAGCACTCGAAACCATCTTTTCTCGCGCAGGCGGAGAGATTGGAGAGAACGGCACTTGAAAAGCACAGGAGATGACGATCCGGCATGGACTCGAAAACACTCGGATACTACGATGATAACGCCGAACGTCTCACCCGCGCCTACAACGGTGCTGACGTATCGCAGTTGCACGCACTTCTCCGGAGAGTGCTTCCCGTTCCGGGGAGAGTTCTCGAAATTGGCTGCGGCAGCGGCCGGGATGCGCTCTTTATGGCCTCGCTCGGCTGTTCCGTCGTCGCCGCGGACGGCAGCGAGCAGATGCTCGAGGGTGCGCGGAGGAACTTTAACGGGGCGAATGCCGGGGAGATCACCGTGTTTCATGCGCCGTTCCCACTCCCTCCGGAACATCCGTTCCTCAGTGAGAAATTCGACGCGATCGTTGCCGTGGCCATGCTGATGCACATTCCTAACGATGAGCTTATGCACTTCGCCCGGCAGATCGGGGCGCTTCTGAAAGCAGACGGCGTTTTCGTCTGTTCGTTCTGCACGGGGTCTCATGAGGCGGAGGATGGAAGGCTCTACGTGGACCGCGAACCGGGAGATGTGGTGCGACTTTTCGAGAATGTGGGCTTCCGCCTGTTGCACCGCGAGACGACGAAAGACGGTCTGGGCCGTGAAATAGCATGGACGACGCTTGTTCTCGATGTTGAAGTCTGAAATTCCCGCATGGTGAGCATGCTATAATAATCAAAAATCTTAGCTCGGAAGGGGAATCCGATGGCGGAAAAGGATAACGCATTCCGGAGGATGCTCGGCGACAAGGAGCTTTTCCTTCGTTTTCTTCGCCGCTTTTTGAGGCGGGATATTCCGTTCATTGTCGGAGCTCTGATCGAATCCAAGGGTTTTTCGCCCGAAGATATAGTTTTGGAAAACATCTCTTTTATTCCGCCGGATCTGAGGGAGAAGCGCTCCGATGTGGTGTACCGGATACGTAGGGCTCTCTTGAAGCGTATGTCTATATCCTGATCGAGCATCAGTCGAGAGTGGATTTTTTGATGCCGTACCGCTTGCTGTCGTATATGGTGCAGTTGTGGGCGCGCTGTATCGAAGACGCGGGCGAGTCGGCGAGGAGAAAGAGTTTTCTCTTGCCGCCGATCGTTCCGGTAGTTTTCTACGAGGGCGAGGATGCATGGACGGCAGCGAAACGCTTCACCGAAAAGGTACGGGGAGCGGACTCTTTCCGGGGATATGTTCCGGAGTTCGAGTATCGTCTGATTTCGTTGCGGGACGAGGATTCGGAGGATCTTCTGTCGAAGCCCGATGCTTTGAGCAGCTTGATGTATTTGGCGCAACCGTTCAAGAGCGAGGACTTTTTCGAGGTTTCCGAACGAATTCGAAATCTCTTGCTCGCCTTTCCGGAAGAATTCTTTGAACAGAAGGGGGCTGAGGGAATGCTGACCTATCTGGAGAAGGAGATTCGAAGATACAAAAAACAAGGGCGCGAGGAAGGCCGCCAGGAAGGCCGAGAGGAGGGACAACTGGAGAAAGGAATTTCGATAGCCTTGGCTATGCTCGGTAACGGAGAGCCCGAGGATAAAATCCTTCTGTACACCGGTTTTACTCCCGAACAGCTCGCCGAAATCCGTGAGGGAAGACTGCGCCGGGAATGAATGCCTTCCGGCACGAAAAAAGCGAGGAGCCCGGAGAGATCCGGGCTCCTCTAGGTTCTCTACATAAGTGCCTTCAGTGCTTCAAGGGCCGCCTCGTAATTCGGCTCCGCTGTCTGCTCGGGCACTATCTGCACGTAGCGGACGATGTTCTCCTTGTCCACGATGAAGATGGAGCGGGCGAGGAGACGAAGTTCTTTCATCAGCACACCCCAGTTTGTGCCGAATGAGGCCTCCCGATGGTCCGAGAGCGCGACGGCCTTGTCGATGCCGCCGGTGGCGCAGAAGCGCTTGATGGCGAACGGCAGGTCCATCGAGATATTCAGCACGGCCACGTCCTGAGGCTGGTTCGCCGCATCCGCGTTGAACCAGTGGATCTGGAGGTCGCAGACGGACGTGTCGAGAGACTGGACGACGGAGATCACCTTGAACTTTCCGTCGAAATCCTTGAGCGCCTTGGGAGCCATCGTCTGGTCGAGCACGAGGAAATCGGGCGCAGCATCTCCTGGCTTCAGCGCCGGGCCGACAAGCGTCACGGGGTTACCCTTCAACGTCGTTATACCTGTTCTTTCCATGGTGTATTCACCTCCGAAAATCTATTTTTCACATTTATTCTATCATAGAAAAAGGGAGAGGGCTAGATACCCCCCCTCCCTTTTTTACGACTTCCCTAAGCGGGTTGCGACGATGGGCATAGTGCGGATGATTAAAAGTATGATCTCCTATGTCCCTGAAAAATCTCTTTGTGCTACTCCGCCGAAGTAAAAGGCGAGAATGCGCCGAGGCATGGATTGGAATCGCTGAACCAGATGCAGCCGTCCGTCAGATTCATGACGGTTGCATACACCGAGGCAAGCTGTTTTCCCTGAGGGTCGCGCGGGTCTTCATGACGGCAGATCGAGTCGGGGTAGTTTCTGTGATCGGAAAGAAAGGCGACGCAATGATCGAAATCGATACGGCCTTCATGTTCCGATAAAAGCCTGTTGATGCGGCCCAACCTCTGGAACGTATCGGGCAGAATCGATTTTCCTCTGTCTTTCTCCCAGCCTACCAGGTTCGGAGCGGTAAAGTGGTTTGTATGCGTCAGCCACCCTCGTTCCGCGTAAAAGACCCAAAAGTCGAGAGGAGACGCTTCAATGTCGATGATCTCGCCCTCCGAATTTCCGACGATGAAATTTCCGGAGCTGGAACGTTCCGGCTCCGCAACTGCCTGGACGGCATCGGCCAGAGTCGGAGAATCCAGAATGCTGCGAAGAAGAATGTGCACAGGTACTCCCGGTTTGCCCCGGCCTGTGGTCAAGGCGTTGAATCCGACTCCCAGACCGGCGCTGTTCATCCCCTTCCCGCTCACGATTCCCGCCTCGGCGATCATCAGAAGCGCAGGATCGGGAGACTGCTCCAGATGAATGACCACCAAAGAGTTCTCCTGTCGCCTGATCCAGTCCCAATTCTGACAGAGATACGTCTTCCCGTCGGAAGTGACGTCAGGCGTCACTCCGAAAGCCGTGCATCCATCGACGTGTCTGTCCAGGACGATCTCGCTCCTGGCGTTCAGGGTAAGAATATCCTCGAAATCCTTTCCTGAGCCTTCGGCGATGCCCTCCATCTCCTCGATGGTTTTCGGATTATAGTCTTTGATGAAAGGCAGAAAGCTCAATGCCGTTCTTCTTGCCTCGTTCCAGTCGATTCCGTTGTAGTCTCTGAACATGGCGGCATAGTTTGCGATGCTTTTCTCGATTTGAGATAGGCACGCTTGTCCGTATTGCCGTCCTCGCTCCTTTGGAGAGCCTGTCAGTTTCAGAAAAGGAAATTTTGATTGTGTCACCGTATTCACCTCATTCTGTGCTTGTTGGTTGCAGGGGTTGCACATTGTATTGTCCGAAGCTTCACGCGAACTGCGTATCCTACGGGTTGAAGCGATATTTCGAGTGGTTCCATACAATGCGTGATTACCGATTTTCTTGATGGAGTCTCGTAGTGCATCCGGGCCGGGTCTTGGAGAAAACGGCATGATTTTGATCAAATTGTTATTATAAGTTGAGCAAATTGTAAATGTCAAGGGATTGACAAGTTTAAGGCTTCTTGATACTCTTTTGCCGTTGGTCAGACCTCTGACCGCAAAATTACATAAAGAAAGCATGAGAAAGGAAACATATCATGCCTTTATCTTTCAAAAGAATAGAGCGAACAAGTGTTTCAAGCAATATCATAGAGCAGATAAAAGATAAGATACTCGCCGGTGAAATCAAGCCGGGAGAGAGGTTTCCCCCGGAACGTGTTCTTGCCGAGACTCTTTCCGTAGGTCGCACATCGGTTCGGGAGGCGGTCCGCGCTCTTCAGTACATAGGAATTCTGGAGGTCCGTTGCGGCGAGGGGATATTTCTGAGCAAGGATCCGTCGATTCTGACCGAGCATTTCAAAGCCTCGCATCTGCTTCGGAGATTTTCCGTCATGGAGCTCGTCGAAGCACGGAAAATAGTGGAGGGGGCTACGGTTTACCTGGCAACGCAGCGCTCTTCTCATGAGGATCGCGAGTTTTTGCAGGAACTCCACAGGCGTACGGAAGATGTCCTTGACGACGAGAAAAAATTTTTAAAAGCCGACTTCAACTTTCACAGAAAAATAGCTGAAATGAGCCATAATTCGGTGCTTGTGGAGATGTTCAGCGCAATGAGAGAGTTGACGCTGGAGGAAAATCTCGACGTTGTCAAAAAACAGGGCCAGATCCCCAAGGCTCTTTCATTTCACGAAAAAATATTAAAAGCTATTCTGATGTGCGATCCGGACGAGGCGAGAGAACAGATGCTGGCGCATTTGGAAAATATCGAGCACACGGTGATCGAGCTTTACGAGAAGAGGCTTCGGGAAGAGGGGGGAGATAGCGGCGAAGCGACGTGATTTTTTCATCGAGTTCTGTTCGAAGAATGAAGAAAGGGGTGATGTTCGTTTGGCGAAGTTTTCCGTTTTTATGACTGATACCATTTTCCCCGACACGGCTATTGAACGTGAAGTGCTGTCCGCGGCGGATGCCGAGCTGGTGCTCTCGAGTGCCAAGGATGACGAAGTCTTCCTCACGGAAGGAAAAGATTGCGATGCGATGCTGGTTGTGTATGCTCCTGTCAGCGCCGGCGTCATAGAGGGGTTGAACAAGTGCAAGGTTATGGTGAGAACCGGAATCGGTGTGAACAACATCGATCTGGCCGCCGCAAGCCGGAAAGGCATCATGGTTGCCAACGTTCCGGATTATTGTATCGACGAGGTCGCCGACCATACGTTTTCTCTGTTTCTGTGCGGAATAAGAAAAATTTCCTATTTGAATCAAAAGGTCAAGTCGGGAATCTGGGATGTTAACGAAGCAAAGCCGATTCCCAGGCTGAGAGGCAAGAAATACGGCCTGCTGGGCTGCGGGGCGATAGGCCGGCAGGTGGCGGCAAGAGCGAAAGCCTTCGGTATGGAAGTCCATGCGTACGATCCTTTCCTTCCTGCTGAAAAATTTGCGGAGCTTGGCATCGCAAGAGTCGATACTCTTGAAGCATTCTTTCCCCTTGTGGATTTCTTTTCCTTGCACGTTCCCCTTACCGAAGCCACTCACCATATGATCAACAGCAAGACTCTCGGGCAAATGAAATCCGGAGCCTTTTTCGTGAATACTTCGAGAGGCGATCTTGTGAACGAAAATGACCTGTATGAAGCGCTGTCGAACAAGGTCATTGCGGGAGCGGCCCTTGACGTGCTGAACACCGAGCCGCCCAAGATGCCTTTTCCGCTTGCGGAACTAGAGAACGTTATATTGACTCCTCACGCCGCCTTTGTGTCGGAGGACGCGATTCCCGAGCTTCGCCGAAAGGCTGCGCAGGAGATAGTGAGGACTCTGACCGAGGGCAAGCCGAAATTCTGGGTCAACAGAAAGGAAATGGAAGCTTCAAAATAAAAGAACGCCGCGACAGAGAAAGGGAGGTAATGATTTTTATGGCAACGATTCACAACACAAGCGCGACACCCTGGAAAACGGAAAAATGGTATACAAGCCCGTGGAATTTTGTGGACGAAGTTCGCTCTCAGGTCAGCTTTTCCAAGAATATCCAGTTTCATGACGTTTCCTTGAGAGACGGGGAGCAGCAGGCCGGCCTTATTTTCACAAAAGATCAGAAGGTCGCGATTGCAGAGAAGCTTGCCGAGTTGGGTATTCACAGGATTGAAGCGGGTATGCCCGTGGTATCGGATCAGGATGCCGCAGCGATTAAAGAAATCATCAAGCGAAATCTCGGGCCTCAGATTTTTGCTTTTGCACGGTGCATGAAAGAAGACGTCAAGCGGTCGGTCGATCTTGGCGTGAAGAATATCGTTTTGGAAGTTCCCGCCAGCGACCATATCCTGAAGTACGCCTATAAATGGGAGTTCGAGAAAGCCATCGAAGTGTCCATTGAAGCGACGCTCTTCGCCAAGGAAAACGGCATGTACGTCTCTTTCTTTACCATTGACGGTACCCGGGCGGATATAAACGATTACCTCAATATCGTCGAGAGAGTCGCCAAAGAAGGCCACATGGACGAGCTGACGGTCGTCGATACATTCGGCGGACTGAATCCTCATTCCGTCCCCTACCTTTTGAAAAAGGTCAAGGAGAAGATCTCCGATAAACCGATAGGCATCCATTTCCATGACGATTTCGGCATTGGAAGCGCGACGACCATCATGGGACTCGCAGCGGGCGCCGACATCGCTCATACTTCCATTTCCGGAATAGGCGAACGCGCCGGAAACGCGCCTTACGAAGATGTCGCCCTTGCCCTCCTTACAATGTACGGAGTGGATACCGGACTGAAATATGAAAAGATCTACCCTCTGTCAAAATATCTCAGAGAGATTTCTGGGCTTCATGTCAGGCAGAACCAGGGCATCGTGGGAGATTACGTGGCGGACATAGAATCCGGCATCGTTGCAGCGTGGTACAAGAACGTGGAGGGAATCGCGCCGCTTGAACTGTCTCCGTATCTCTATGATCTTGTGGGGCATCCGGATACGAAGGTTGTTATCGGGAAGATGAGCGGCATTCCGACAGTGGATATCTATCTGGACAAGCTGGGAATGTCGACCGATAACGAAGAATTGAAGATGAGAATAGTCAAGAGGGTAAAGGATAAAGCGTTTGCAAAATACGGCCTCCTCACACTTGAGGAGTTCGGTGAAATTGCAAAGGATGAGCTGGATAAAGGATAAGGGGAACGTTTGATCGGCTCCGATATGGCATCGTAAAGGGTCTTGTGTTAGGATGTATTGAAAGGTGTATGTAATAGAAAAGAAACTCAAAAAAAGGGAGGTATTTTGAATGAAACGAAAGTTTGGCGCCATTGCTGCAATTTTTATGTTGGTTTTTGCTGTTGCTGTTTTTGCATTGCCTGATAGCGCTGCCGCAAGTCAGGTCGTAATAAAATTTGCTCATAATGGTAATACTATTCCCGACGATCCTCAGAATATCGCATGCACCGCGTTCAAGGAAATGGTCGAAAAGCGCTCCGGCGGAGCTATCCGTGTCAATATCTATCCTGCCGCGCAGCTGGGCGATGCACGGACGATGGCGGAAGGAATCCAGATGGGAACGATTGAAATGGCCGACCTGGAGAACGGGCCTTTGGGCCGTTTTGTTACGGAGGCCATGCTTTGGGATCTTCCGTTCATATTCCGAGATATCAAACACGCTCACACTGTGCTCGACGGTGAAATAGGCAAGTTCGTCCAGGAGAAATATACTGAAAAGGGAATTCGTCACCTGGCTTACAACGACGGCGGATTCCGTTATTTTACCAATAATCTGCGTCCTATCATGTCCATGGCCGACCTCAAGGGGATGAAAATTCGGGTTATGGAAAGCAAGGTCATGATCGACACGATCAACGCGTTCGGGGGTTCCGCAATTCCCATGGCGTTCGGTGAACTCTACACGGCGCTTCAGCAGGGTGTCGTCGACGGACAGGAGAACCCGATGAACCTCATTTACAGCCAGCGTTTTTACGAGGTCCAGAAGTTCCTTTCCTTGAGCGGACACTTCTACTATCCCCGCCAGTATATTGCTTCCGAATCCTGGTGGAAGGGGCTCAGCGAAGAACATCGGAAAATCATCGCGGAAGCGGCGAAAGAGGCCTGCGATATTCAGCGTGCCGAGCTCGCCAAATACGAGGTGAAAATGAGAACGGTTCTTGAGGAAAAGGGCATGAAGATCAACGAAGTGGATAAAACGGAATTCCTTACGACGGCTCAGGAAAAGATGTATCCCGCTTATTACGCGACTCTGGGCAATGGAAACGAGGAAGCCGGAAAGGAACTTGTACATCGCGTAATCAATACGAAGTAGCATTCTGAAAAGCCGGAGAGGGGCATGTCCTTCTCCGGCTTTTTTTCTGCATCATTCTCAATTCGAGGAAGTATGGGTGATAATCATGGAGAAAACGAGAATCACACGGATCGTCGACGGCTTCAACATTTTCATAAAATGGTTTCTTGCTCTCATGATGATGGCCATAGCCGCCCTCACCTTCTATCAGGTGGTCATGCGGTATTTTTTCAACAATGCTCCATCCTGGAGTGAAGAGCTTGTTCGTTTTCTGTTCATATGGTGCAGCTTTGTCGCCGCGGCCATCGGAATCAAGGAGCATATCCACATCGGAGTGGATGTTTTTGTCAATCTTCTTCCGAAAAAACTGATTCCGCTGATCGATATTCTTGTGAACTTCGCCATTATCGTCTTTTCAACATATATGATCTATTTCGGCTGGGGGGTCACCGTGATGACGCACGGGCAACCGTCGCCGGCCATGGGATTGCCGATGAGCTGGGTCTACGTGTCTGTCCCGGTGATGGGTGCGCTCCTGCTGCTCTACTGTTCTCTTGAAATCGCCGCCGCCTGGAGGCGGTTTTGTGCAGAAGGGAGTGTCTAGGAATGCTCGTTGCACTTGTCTCAACTCTTGTCATCTGTTTTCTTATAAATGTTCCTATCGGATTTTCCCTTGGAATAGCTTCCTTGGCAAGCCTGATCGCATCCGGAAGCATGCCGATAGCGATGATCCCCCAGCGCATGGTGGCGGGCGCGAATTCCTTTCCGCTTCTGGCGATTCCATTTTTCATGCTTGCCGGAGCCATCATGGAGCGCGGGGGTGTCTCCAGACGGATTGTGAACCTGGCCAGTACGCTTGTGGGACATATTACGGGAGGTCTTGCCGCCGTTTCCATCGTCGCATGCACTTTTTTCGCCGCCATTTCCGGTTCCACTCCGGCAACGGCGGCTGCCGTTGGAAGCCTTACCATACCGGAGATGGAGAAGCGCGGATATGACAGGTCCTATGCGTCGGCCGTGGTCGCATCAGCCGCGTGCCTCGGCGTCATTATCCCGCCAAGCATCACCATGGTCATTTTCGGGATCGTCGCAAATGTCTCGATAGGCCGTCTGCTCATCGGTGGAATTGTCCCCGGGCTTTTCCTGTCGTTTCTTTTGATCTGCGTGAATTACGTCCAGTCGAAGAGGCTGGGATATCCCACGGAGGAGCAGCGTTCCTGGAAAGAGCGGTGGAAGACATTCGCCGATGCCGTGTGGGGCCTCATGATGCCCATCATTATTCTCGGAGGCATTATGACCGGGATGTTCACTCCCACTGAATCGGCCGCGATCGCAGTAGTGTACGGTCTTTTTGTAAGTTTTTTCGTGTACCGGGAGCTCAGTCTCAGAGACCTCGTTCCCATATTTTACAGGGCGTCTCTGAATTCCGCGATGATAATGCTCCTTATCGCGGCGGCAAGCCCCTTCGGATGGGTCATGACCATAGAGCAGGTTCCCCAAATGGCCTCGCAGGCTATCCTTGGGCTTTCGAACAACATGCACGTCATTTACCTGTTTATGCTGATCGCTTACTTGATTCTGGGCACTTTCATGGAAACGGGCGCTATCATTCTCCTGGTGGTTCCGATTTTTGCACCGATTGCGGAGACCATGGGAATCAACATGGTCCAGTTCGGTGTAGTGACGGTTATTGCACTGGCAATCGGAATGGCGACGCCGCCTGTCGGCATCGCTTTGTTTGCGACTTGCGGCATTGCCGATGTGACGATAGGGCAGCTTACGAGGAAGATAATTCCTTTTCTGATCATGATGATAGCGGGACTTGTCGCTTTGGCCTATGTTCCCATTCTTTCAACCTTCCTTCCGGATCTTCTCTTTTAGCTGACAGGGAGTAATATTTCCGCTTCCCGCCGGGATTCAGCGGGAAGTGAATCGAGGAGACACGAACAGGCGCCGTACGGCGCCTGTTCGTGTCTCAGAACGTAATCGAAATGTCGAGCGCTGTTCCCTTCGCTATCCTTCTTTCCCCCACTTTCCGGAGCGCATGACGCCGATCAGGAGGATCGGAACGACGAGCAGCGGGAAGGAGAACATTCCCATGAAACCGTATCCTTTCGCGATCAAAGGAATCAGGCCGAAGAGCGCAATGCCCCATGTAATGAGGACGTAGATCAGGGAGGCGGCGATGTTCACTTTCCGGTCTCCGGCGACGGTCGATCCGTGCTTTTTGGCCCAGAAGGAGACGATGCGTTTCGCACCGCCGAAGATAAGGCTGACTCCGGTGGATATCACTGCGAGGAAGATCAGGAGCGAGACGATGGCGACTCCGAAACTGCCTCCTCCGCCATGACCGGCCACGTAGATCACGGGGACGCTCTCGGTGAGGATCGCGGGATAGTGGAGCAGCACGCCCGCAGTCGCGAGCCAGAGCACCCCAGCGTTTACGATGAAGCCCCAGATGGAGGCCTTTCTCGCGTCCTCTCTGGTTTTGAGAGCGTCCGCTACCGCGATGTAGGCTCCCATGGCGCATGCTTGCAGACCTGCGTATTTCAACGATGCCCAGAGAGCGTCCCAGAATCCCTTGGGGGAGGGAGCTTCGCGGATGACTTCGAAGAGTTTGGGCAGATTGACCAGCAGGTTGCCCACGTAGATGAGCATCATTCCGGCGATTATGACAACAGCCATTGTGGACGCGGCCTTTCTCACCATGTCCGCGCCGAAGATGGTGAGAAAGAAGATGCACACTGCGACGATAACGGTATTCATTACGTAGGGTGTGCCCAGAATCTGGTGTATCACCGTGCCGCCTGTGGCGAAAGCCACAGCCGAGGCGATGAGAAGGACGAGGATGTACATGATTTCGTAGGCGTTGGAAAGAATGGCCTCGAAGGGTTTGAAGTACTTGTTTCCCCATTCGCGATAGTCGAATGTCTGGTAGACCACGGCGAAATTCCATGCGTAGTAAAGGACGGCCGTAACGAACGCGATGGAGAGAATCGGTGTGAAGAGGGCGTACCATCCGTAGGAGACGAAGAACTCGACGATCTGCCTGCCGCTGGCGAAGCCGCCGCCGAAATGGGTGGTGAACCAGACGAAGGCTACTGCGAGAATACCGAATTGATTTTTCTGCACCATAGTCTCTTCTCCTCTCTGATCTCAAGAAATATGAATTCCGAAAAAGGCCTTCAGGCTCTGCAATGCGAATGCGCCTGAAAAAGCACGCTTCAGCTTCCCAGCAGTTTCCCCGGATTCAGAATGCCGTGCGGGTCGAAGGAGCGCTTGATTCCGCGCATGATCTCTATCTCCTCCTCCGATTTCGAGTGGAGGAAGATGGGCATCTTGACGTACCCGATGCCGTGCTCTCCGCTCCCGACGCCGCCGAGGCGGAGCGCGACAGTCGTCAGATCGTCGTAGAAGGCCTCCGCGTACTCCGCCCATTCCATCGGCTCCATCGACTCCGGTTTGAAGATGATCGGGTGTAGGTTGCCGTCCGCTATGTGCCCCAGGATACCGACCGCGATGCCGCGCTCCTTCGCTGCCTTGCGGATCTCCTCGACCATTTCGGGAACCGTGGAGAGGGGAACGACGATATCGCCGCTGAGCGAGCAGTACGGGTCGTAGGCCCGCATCGCCTCCGCGAGGTTCTGGCGGATGTTCCAGATCGCGCCCGACTCGGTTCGGCTTTCGGCGACGAAGACCTCGAGCGCGCCGTTCTCCAGGCAGAGGGTTCCGACCTTCTCGTATCCGTCCTCCAAACGCTCCTCGGAGTCTCCTTCGATCTGGATGAGCAGGAAAGCGTCGGCCCGGTCCTGGTAGGGGAGCGGAGTGTTGACGTGCTTCGTGGTGATGTTCACCGAGATTTTGTCCAGCAGCTCGCATGAGATGACGGGGATGCCGGTGCGGATGACCTTCGCCACGCTGTCCACGGCGGAATCGAGGTCGGGAAATGCGACGAGGAGGTTCACCGTCTTGCCAGGCTTGGGCTCCAGGTTGACGATGACCTTCGTGACGACGCCGAGAGTCCCTTCCGAGCCGATCAAAAGCTGCATCAGGCTGTATCCCCAAGTGTCCTTGCGGATGCGGCCGCCGAGGTTGAGGACGGTTCCGGAGGGAAGCACGACCTCGAGTCCGAGGATATGGCGGCGAGTGTTGCCGTAGCGGATGACCTTGCCGCCGCCCGCGTTGGTGGCCACGTTTCCGGCGATGAAGCTGGTTTCGGTACTCATCGGGTAGCCCGCGTAGAGGAATCCGTGCTCGGCGACGGCCTTGCAGAGTTCGTTGGTTACGACGCCCGGCTCGACCACCGCGACGCGGTTGATCGGGTCGATTTCGAGGATGCGGTTCATTTTCTCCATCGAGAGGACGATGCCGCCGCAGAGCGGAACCGCCGCTCCCGCCAGGCCGCTCCCCGCGCCCCTCGGCGTGACGGGGATCGTGTACTTTGAGGCCAGTTTCATCACGGCGGAGACGTGCTCGGTGTTCTCCGCCTTCACCACGACGTCGGGCATGGAGGTGAACATGATGCCCGCCTCGTCGGACGCGTAGCTCTCCAGGGCCTCCGGGTCGCCGGCGACGACGTTCTTCGCGCCGACGGACTCCTTCAGTTCGGCGAGGATCTCCGGTGTGATCTTCTTGTAGCGCTCGCGCAGAGCGTCCGTATTGCCGAAGAATGTGCCGCTCATGATTTCAGCCTCCCTATAAGGGCGGGGACGACTTCGAGGACGTCTCCCACAATGGCGAGGTCCGCAACGCGGAATATTGGGGCCTCGGGGTCCGTGTTGATCGCGATGACCGTATCCGATGCCGACATCCCCGCGAGGTGCTGCACCGCGCCTGAAATGCCGCAGGCGATATAGAGCCTCGGTGTGACGGACTTCCCGGACAGCCCTACCTGCGAGGAATAGGGCGCCCAGTTCAGGTCGACCGCCGTTCGCGACGCGCCGACGGTTCCTCCGAGAAGCCGGGCCAGCTCCTGGAGCATCGCGAAGTTCTTCGCGTTCTTCATCCCCTTGCCTCCGGCGACGATCACTTCGGCGTCCTGCAGCGGCGCGCCCACGTTTTTCTCGGGGAGGAACTCCAGCAATTGCATCGCCGAGGAAAGATCGGGAGTATCCACGGTTTCGCGGAAGATCTTTCCGGTCCGCGAGCGGTCCAGCGGAAGCGGTTTCTTCGAGCGTGGCCGGACGGTGCACATCTGCGGCCGACCGGTCGGAGTCCTGATATCGGCCATGACGTTGCCGCCGATAGCGGGCCGTGTCTGGAGCAGTAGCCGTTCCGTCTTCTCGATGGTCAGCTCCGTGCAGTCGGCGGTCAGTCCCGTCTCCGTATCCACGTAGAGCAGCGGCATCACGGTGCGCCCCGTCGACGTGGCGGAGGCGATGAAGATCTCAGGCTTGTGCCGGCGGACCAGCGAGGCGAGCGTCTTCGTGTAGCTGTCCGGTTTGAACGTTTCCAGTTCCGGCGCGTCCACCACGTAGACCTGGTCCGCGCCTCCCGCGATCAGGTCGCTAGCCTGGTCCGCGACGTTGTGTCCCAGCAGCACCGCGGAGAGGGGGACTTCCAGCGCGTCGGCCAGGTCCCGCCCCCATGAGAGCAGCTCGTAGGAGACGGAGTGCACCGTGCCGCCGCGGACTTCGCCGAGGGTCCAGACGCCTCTGTATTCGTTCGTCATTCCGTCCACCTCCTACACGATCCGGCGGTCGGCAAGCAGCTCGCGGATCGCGTCCAAAGCCGCATTCAAGTCGTCGCTTGCCGGGACCTTCTTTCCATTGCGGGTAATCTGCGGATACGAGACTCGAACGACCTTCGTCGGCGATCCTGCCAGGCCGAGGTGTTCCTCCGGCAATCCAAGCTCTTTCGCCCCGACGAGAGGGATCTCCGTCCGCTTCGCGCGGATCTTCCCGCCGAGCGTGCATAACCTGGGAACGTTGATCTCCTTCACCACGGAGAGCATCGCCGGAAGGGGAGCCTCCACCCTCTCGTGCCCTCCCTCCACGGCACGGCGGACCACGATGCGATCTTCGCCCACTGACTCCACCCCGCTCACGAAGGTGAGTACCGACATGCCCAGGATATGCCCTACGGCCGGGCCGACCTGACCGGTCTCTCCGTCGGTCGCCCGTTCACCGGAGAGGACGATCTGGAAGGCGCCTTCGCGAACAATCCCCGCGGCGAGGGTCCGCGCAGTCGCCAGCGTGTCCGAGCCGGCGAATTTTCCGTCGGAGAGCAGCGTTCCCCGGTCGCATCCCATGGCGATGGCGGCCTTCACCGCTTTTTTGGCCTGAGGAGGTCCCATGGAGATCACCGTGATCTCCGTTCCTTCGAAGCGCTCCTTGAGGCGCACCGCCTCCTCCACGGCATGAAGATCGAGCGGATTCAGCTCGGCCTCCACACCCTCGCGTATCATGGTTCCCGTCGACTCGTCTATCTTGACATTTTCTGTCGCGGGAACCTGTTTCACCAGAACAGCAACGCGCACTCGACGCACCTCCTTGAAAAATGAAAGCCAAATAAGAAGATATCTTACCCAAAAAAGGTAATAATGCAAGACCTTATATTATTTGTTAAATCTTGAAGAAATAAGAGAAAAGGGGTTTTTTATAATCTTTATCTGACTATTATGCATGGGCAAAAGGGAATGATTTTCAAGGGCGATGCGCACTGAACGTACAAGAGGGCGTCTTTGACCGATCAAAATGATTCCTTGGTCTTGAGACGTCCGGCGCTTTGTGCAAAGAGTAATGCAATTTTCTATGATATACTTTGATCGGGATGAAAGGCTTTATACCCATAGACGTATCTCTCTATGTATGAAAGAAGGTGCGACGATGTTCGATACCATTTCATATCGTATTGCTGCCGCAGACCTCTCCACATTCTGCGGTATCGTCGCCGAGGACGTCGTCTCTCCTCACGGCGCTCTTCTTCTTTCAAAAGAGACCGATTTTTCCCTGCTCCCGTCTCCGCGCCGCCGGATGGCCGCACTGTCCCTTCTCAAGGCGGGAGTCCTTTCGGTGTCGGTGCGGGAGCGAGCCGAAGTCTCGCTGAACGAGATTCTGGAGATCATCGCGAAGGGGAAGCGCCCTTCCGAGATCAGGGCGCGGCAGCTCTATGAAGACACCATCTATTATCTGAAGGCCTTCTGCAAGGACATCCTTTTCGGAGAGCCGGCGAATCTTCATGCTTTCACGCTGCTCCGCGCAGGGCGGATCCTGGCGGAGACCGTCGCGGCGGACCCCGATATTCTGCTGCACCTTGGAAGGGTGATGCGGAAAGACAGTCTGCTGCTCTCTCATTCGGTGAATGTAGGGCTGCTCTCCGCGTTTTTGGCGAACCGCGTCTTTCCCGAGCGGGAGATGACCGTCTACTCGATCGCGGCAGGAGGGCTTCTGCATGATATCGGCAAGAACTACATCCCGGAGGATATTCTGAGCAAGCCGGGAGAACTTTCATCCGAGGAGCTGGCATATGTGCGCCGGCATTCGGCCATCGGCGATGCGCTGCTGCGGAAGGCCGGCGTGACGGATGTTCTCGTATTGAAGATGGTGCGTCACCATCACGAGCGGATGGACGGTTCCGGATACCCCGATGGTCTTGCCGGCGAGAGCATCCCGTATGCGGCGCGCATCGCCGCGGTTGCGGATGTCTTCGATGCGGTCACATCCGAGCGGGCGTATAAAAAGAGGATGTCCGGCAGGAAGGGGATCGCGCTCCTTATCGACAACATCGGCACGCATCTCGATTCCGGCGTGGTCAAGGTCTTCGTCGGCGCCTTCGGAATGTACCCGCCCGGCACGGAGGTACTGCTCTCAGACGGGAGAACGGGCATCGTCACCGCTCCCGGCGGGAAAGGGGTCTTGCGGCCCAGGGTGCTGCTGAAGCGGAGCGCGGATGGAAGCCTCTTTCCGTCTCACGCTTTTCTCGATCTCGCGGCGGAGCCTTCGCTCTTCATCCGCGGACCGGTGGAGCCGGAGGCGGTCTGAAGGTTCTCTTGCCGGGCATGCTCAGGATTTTGTGGAATGCACGGAGGCTCTGTTTCCAGGACATGTTTCCTATCCCATGAGTTCCTTCCGGGGATGGTCCGCCTTGTGGAAGGGTCGCTTGAAGCCGGATCGTTTCGCGAATAAGGAGTTATGCTGTTGGGGGAGCGGGGCGGAAAAGCCGTTCAAAGCGGCTTTCGCCCCGCTTTAATGTGCTTTTTTTCAATCAGCGGAACTGTTCGTCCAGCCAGTCCAGTGCGACCGCCCAGGAGAGCGGCATGTTGTCGAGCTGGCAGTGGATGTTCGCGCCGCTTTCCTCCTCGAAGATGTGGAGGGACGCTCTCGGGGCAAGTTCGGCGAAGCGCTTCGCCTGAGACAGGGGGACGGCCCCCTCCCCCTCGCTGATCATTCCGAGAGCGGGCATCGAAAGCGAGCGGACCTGGTCATCGCGCAGGCGGAAATCCCTCAGTCCGTCCAGAACCCCTTTCACCGACGGTTTTCCGTAGCGGATGCAGAGGTTCAGCAAAGATAAGCGGTATTTTTCCGGTAGATCCTTCTCCGGTATCGCCCTGATTTCCTCCACCGTGAGATCCTCTTTTTGAAACATGGCGACGAATTGAGGTCCCATGGACGCGAAGAAATATTCCTGCGCATCGAGGAGCGGTGAATTGGCGATGACCGCTCCCAGCCGTCCTTCGCCGACGGCCCCGGAGAGGGCGAAATAGCCGCCGAAGCTGGCGCCGTAGAGCGCGATTTTTCCGCTGTGCACGTCGGGGCGGGAGAGCGCGTAATTTACGACCGCTCTCAGGGCGGGGGCCGTGTCGGGCACGAAGGTCGAGTCGGGATGAAACCGGCGTTTGCCCGTCTGTCCCGGGCCGTCGAAGAGCAGGACGTTGTACCCGCGCTCGAGGGCGGCTTTGCCCACGGAGAAGTACATCTCCTCCGCCGTGCCGTCGTAGCCGCTCTGCGCGAGCAGCGTCTTTCTTCTGCCGCTCCCCCTGGAAGGGGAGATAAAGTAGCCGGGCAGAAAGTCTTTATCCCTGCCGAAGGGAATGAGCACGCTCTCGGTCTTCCACGGAGAAAGCCCCATTGCCCGGAGGAAGACGTCCCGGCATCGCATCCCCCACTGCGCGGTTGTTGCCGAGGAGGGGTCGCCGTAGTACTCCGCGGCGCGGTAGTAGGACGCGGCGCGCAGCAGGCTCTCCCGCGCACTGACCTGGTGCCCCCGTTCGAGGCGCGCGTTCCCGTCCGCCTCCAGCCTCTCCGCAAGGGAGAGGAAGGCCGCAGACCACGAGGAGGGGCTGCCGTCCTCGATGTTCCTTGCCGCCTCCAGTATTTCACCCGCGGCGCCTCCGCCGGCCGCGTCCGCCCCAAGGCTGCGGAGAAGCTGAAAGTCCATTTCGACGTCCTTGAAGTACGAGAGGCGGACGCTGCCCCTGGAAAAATCGCTTTCGGATTCCTTTCCCTCCGCTCCCGCGGGAAAGAAGAGCGCCGATGCGATGAGAACGAGCGCAATCGTCACGAACAAGCATTTCATATCGTCTGTTCCACCTCCTAGAATTTTGAATCCACGCATGAGATTATACATCCTGCGCCTCGCGGAGCGGGAAGCTCATTCCGAAATGTTGAGCTTTTTCTGAAGATGCGTTTTTTTTGCCTTGACTCTGACACTATGTCAAGGTGTACTCTCCTGCTGCGGCTTGGCGTACACGAAAGGATGTCTCCGGAAGATGCGTGCGGCAGAGGCGGGAAGGGCAGGAAAAAAGAAGATCGGGTCGAGGAAGGAGTACAAGATGCCGGTACAAGCAAAAAGTTGATAAAAAGAGAAAAAGATGAGAAATAAAAAGAAGATTTCCTCTTGACCGAAATCTGCGCGGGTAGGACAATGGCCTCGGCTTGCGCTTAATTCTGTAAGTGCGCGTTTTTTTATGGAAAGGTGTGATCAGAATGACCAGCAGTTTCCGAAGCTCTCTTTTCGTAACACTTTTTGTTCTTTGCTGCGCAGCGCTTCTGGCCTCTCCCGTCGTGGAGGCCGCCGGTCCGGTTGTCTCTCCCGGCGGCAAGGGGAGCTATGCGGTCGATGTCCCCGCGCCCGGCGCAAAACCCAACGGAAGCAATGTGACCCTGACGCCGCCTGCAATCGCTCCCAATGTGGATGCGCAGCCCGGAGGAAGAAAGACTCCCACCAGCGACTGGTGGACGCCGCTCGCATGGGTCGATCCCAAGGATCTTCCGGACGTCCAGAATATTCCCTCGATGACGGGGCTCTCGTGGAATGTCTTCAGCGAGCCGCTCGTTTTCTCGCCACAGAAGGGGGGCCTGGCGGTCTCGCTGAATATCCCCGACAGCCGGAGGGCGGGCGACAGGAACGGCGCCCTCACGGCGGGGGCGGGGTTCATGCTGCAAGTGGTGGGGGATGCGGAGCATGGAGGCAAGGGAATATCGCCGTACTTCAACACCTTTTTCGACCAGGATATGTATCTGGGGTCCACGGCCTCTGGATGGAACGAGGCCGCCTATGACAGCGTCAAGGTGAACAGCTGGAGCGATTGGTTCGTCAACTTCACGCTGAGCTCCTCCTCGAAGAAGGAGAAGATGCGCGTGACCGCCGGATCGGGATCTCCGTTCCTTCTCGCGAAACTCGATGCAGGACTGCCGCAGGTGACGTTCCGGACGTGGAACGTCGGCAGGGTGGTACCTCTCGCCGGTAGCAGCTTTGATCTCAACGCCGGGCAGGCTAAGGATCAGAAGATTTCCGGCAGCGCGTTCGCGGTGATCAACAAGATTCCTTACGGGGCCCCGTCCGCCTACGAAACCTATACGGTCTACGCGGTCTTCGGTCCCAAGGGATCGACGTGGACGCTGAACGATACGCAGTACAACGCGGAACGTCGAGGCCCCTTTCCGAAGTGGGAGGCGAGCAAGGCCTATTCCTCGGGCAATCCGGTGGAGCCGTCGGCGGCGAAGGCCAACGGCTTCTATTACACCGCCAATGCTGCCGGCACCAGCGGGGCAAGCGAGCCGGCATGGCCTGCCGAGGCGGGAAAAACAGTGAAAGACGGCACGATCACCTGGACGGCCAATCCGCTCGAGGGAAAAAACGTCCTCAACACGGCCACCTGTTCCGCCGGAAAGTACTACGCCGTGGCAATTCTCCCCTATCCGTGGGGAACGAGCATCTACGACCAGCCCGATGAAGCGCTGGTCAAAAAGCTGCTGACGTATTTCGCCGACTATGCCTTCGCGGAGGTGACGGATACGCGGGCGACTCCGCAGTACGCGTCGTCGGCGGCCGACGCGGACGTGAGCGTCACGTATACCTATACCGCCGTTCCGGTGGGAGCAGGATCGTCCGTGAGCGAGGTCACCGCCCCCGACGCCCCTCTTCGCGCGATGTACCCGCATCAGTATGTCGGGCAGCCGGACGTCACCATCCTCGACCGCGACATGAAGCAGGTTCCCGCTTCGTCCCGGACGCAGGGGTGGTACTGGCCGTCGCTGAAAGGTCCTCTGGTGCTCGCCTCGGCCCACGAGTTCGTGAACAAGCTGGAAGTGCCCCCCTGCCTTCCCGCGCTCGTCGACGCTCCGGACAAAACCAGAGCGGACCGGATGGCCGCCTATATCAAGCAGGCCTACGATTCGCGGGACAAGGACTTTCTCTCGCAGGGGAGCTATTTCGGGGCGCAGCAGATGCACCGCCTCGCGATGCTGCTGCCGGTCGCGGAGATGATCAGGAGCGCCGCATCAGATCCCGCAGCAGTCGACGCCGCAGCCAAGGATATCTACTCGTTTCTTGTCGAAGCGATGGGAGAGTGGCTGCGGGCGACCCGCAAGGACGGTAGTACCTTCAAAAACGCGGCCGAGCGACTGTTCTACTACGATTCGCGATGGGGATCGATGATTCCAACTCCCGAGGACGGGTTCGCCGCGGACAGTCTTCTCAACGACCATCACTACCACTACGGCTACTTCATCAAGATCGCGACCGAGATCGCCCGGTGGGAAAAGACGCACCCGGACGATCCGGCGAATGGAAAGTGGGCTGCGGACTACGCGCCGATGGTCCGCCTTCTCATTCAGGATATCGCCAACATCAGGCGTACCGGAACGGGCAAGGAGCCCGACTTTCCGTACCTCCGCCACTTCAGCCCCTACGTCGGGCACTCGTGGGCGAGCGGCGCGTCCCGCGGAAATCAGGGAGGACAGCAGGAGTCCACTCCCGAGGCCATCCAGGCGTGGGCGTCGATCCTGCTCTGGTCGAAGCTGAACTACCCGGAAAACGAGGAAAACGATGAGCTGAAGAAGTGGGCCGCCTATATGTTCGCCTCGGAGGCCGAAGCGGCGGCCATGTACTGGTTCGGTTACACCGACGACGAGGCGTTCAAACCGTATCTGAGCTTCCGGCAGTACAAGACCAAGTCGGATTCCGTGCCTCTGCCCTATGTTCCGTCGATCGTGTCGCAGGTCAACCAGAACGAGATGACCTTCCAGACCAACTTCGGAAACGCGCCGCTCCTGAAGCTGGGGATTCAGATCCTTCCGTTCACGGGGTCCTCGCTCTATCTCGGCGAACATGCAGGGCTTGCGGACACGGTCGCCGAGGGGTACGCCGACGATCTGAAAAACCTCGGCGACGGCGGCACGCCTCCCAGCAACAAGGACAAACTGCTGATGTACCAGGCGCTGACTTCCAAGTACAAGGCCGGCCCCGAAGCGCTCATCAAGGTCGCCGACGGCACCTCCGCCGCCCAGGCAGCCGCGCCCCTCGACTCCTGGAGAATGCAGTGGGAGCAGCCGACGCCGACTTACGAGAACCTCATATTGCAGGATGCATCCCGTGCGTCGATCTACTGGTGGATCTCGACGATTCTGAAGAGCGGAGTGCCCCACCACAAGGGGAACGATGCGGACCACTCCTCCGCGGCGAGTTTCAGGAGCGACGACGGAACCGTGGTGTACACTGCTCACAATCCTCATAATACGCCGCTCGAGGTGACGTTCGCCGACGGAACGATTATCGAGGTGCCTCCGATGGGGTATGCCCACCTCGAAAGCGGCGGTGAACGAGAGAGTCCGGGGTGCGCCGTGGGGACGGTGCAGCCGGGGATGTTCCTGCTTCTTCTTGCGGGGTTGCTGATGTTTGTTCGGTAAGGTCCCGCACGGCGGGGAAGGTTTGTTCAGATCGAATCAAGACAGGAGAGGTGCGGGGAAGGTTTTCATCCCCGCACCTCTTTCTCTGCAGCCTCTATGAAAGCCCTCCGGAGAGCCAGTGGTCGATGAGTTTCCGCGAGATGCTGATGGAGGGGGGGATCTCCGGCATACTGTCGGGAGTGAACCACCCCGCGTCCTCAATTTCGTTTCCGTCGGGAGCGAGCTCTCCTTCGGCCCATTGCGCAGTGAAGCCGAGCATCAGAGAGTGCGGGAAGGGCCACGGCTGGCTTCCGAAGTAGGCGATGTCCTTGACCCTGATGCCGACCTCTTCGAAGATCTCTCGTTCGACCGCCTCTTCAAGACTTTCGCCCGGTTCCACGAATCCGGCGAGGACGCTGTAACGGCCCGGCGGGAAGCGGGTTCCGTGCGCCAGCAGCAGCTTGCCGTCCCGGACGACCGCCACGATGATCGCCGGGCTCAGTACCGGGTAGGAGACGTACTCGCACTGCGGACAGGCGTACGCCCGCCCCTCTTCCGCAGGCTCCATCTGCGCCGCGCAGCGGGGGCAGTACCGGCTGTTTCTGCGCCAGTCCATCATCTGGAATGCCGTTCCCGCTGCGTGAAAGACGGCGTCGCCGCCGAGCGCCCAGAGCTCGCGCAGCCCTGTCGGCTCGAGGCCGGGGGGAAGTACCTCGTCCGGGGGGTACTCGCCCCACGAGAAGCCTCCCCTGGCGGGAGAGAGCGCCCCCCGGTGAAGCAGCTTGTCCTCGAAAAGTGCGTTATCCTCTCCGGTGGGGAGGATCAGCGGATCCTTCGATTTCACCAGAAGCAGATCGTTTTGAAAGAGCAGCCAGTCGCCCGGCGTACGGGATAATTCCATGACCGGGACTGCTCTACCGTGTGCGGGAGTGCGGCGACGTGCTGAAAAAAAGGACCGCGCTCCTCTTCGGCCGGATTGCGGCGTGCACCGCAAGAATTTGATGTTTCATCGGTTTTTCCTCCTTTGCGGAATCGGATATCCGCCCGGAAATTCTATCATACGGTCCTTCTGAATCCAATGTATTCGCCTGATTTTGAAATCTCGAACCGGTTCTGCCTTGCCGCCTTTTCCGTGATATCCGTTTTCGTTGTACTCACACGCTGCGAGAGGTATAATTTTGAATATCCAGATTTAACTTTTGCATGAAATCCGTACCTTGTGGAAGGGGAGCGATACGATGATCCGCAAGAAACCGCTGCATGTTGTTTTCATCGGGCTGGCTGTGCTCTTTTGGTCCTTCTTCGTACCGGGACCGGGGCGGGCTTCCCTGTTTTCCCCGACGAAGGCTCCGTCGCTTCCGTCCGGTCAGTTGGAGTTGCTCGCCCGCCTCGAGACGGCCCTTCTGCTCCGTGAAAGGGGCGCTTCGCATGAGAATGCGGGAAGGCTGGAGGAAGCGGCCAGAAACTACGAGGAGAGTCTTTCTCTTTTTCCTGATCCCGAGGTCGGAAAGAGGGCGGCTCTCCTGAGAAAGGAACTGAACGAGCGGACATCCCCGCTTTTTCCGCCTGCTCCCCGGTCGATCGAAATGACGGCAGGCCGTCTGGAGAAGGCGCGGGAACTGCGGGAGAAGGGAAAAGACGCGTTTGTACGCGGCGAACTGGACAATTCGGCTCGTCTCTTCGAGGAGTCACTCGCGCTTTTTGGAGCGGAGGATGTCGCTCTTTTTGTCGATAGTCAGAAAAGAGAGATGGAACTCAGACTCTCTCTCAACGACCTGGAGAAGCTGTTCGATTGAACTCCAGAGAATTGATTCGCCCCGGAGGTGTTGTGGCATGAGAACAGCGGATATTCGCCGGTTGTGCATCCTGGGAATCGCCTGGGCCGTTTGGGCGGTGCTTCCCGGAACGTTGTCCGCAGAGGAGAAGATCTGGACATACCGTCATCTCGATCCGCTCTTCATCGAAATTCCGGAGTCCTGGGCGTCGTATTCCGAACGGAACGCCAGGGGGTTCTACACGGGGAAACCGCCGTCCGGAGGAGGATCTGCCGGTTCTCTTTTCGTGCTTGCAGGCAGAGAGAGAAAGGAGCGTTACGAGGATGTTCTCGCTCCGTTGAAGCGATCGCCCGGAGGCGTGCTGGAGATGAGCTTCGAGGAGGCGGAAGGGATGATCGGAGGGCGCGATGCGGTCGTCTTCACGAATACCGTGAGCCGGAAAGGACGGGACGCCGGAGTCCGTCCCTTCGTCAAGACCCGGGGCATCGTCTGGAAGAAGGCGTCCGGGGAAGGGATCCTTCTTCTCGTGACCGGAGGGGACGCGGCTCTCTTCGATGAGCATGCCGAAGATCTGGACAGAATCATAGCCTCGGTTCGCTTCGACGAACCACACCGGGACCTGCCGGAATCTGAGCGCACGGCGGACGACGGGCAGATGATCGGAGAAGCACGGGATCTGCCGCTTATCGAGCTTCCTTCTCTCGAAACCGGGAGAATCGACGAAGCTCCCGGCGGAGGGGAAGCCGCACGGGAGCGTCCCGTCTTCGCATCGGACGATCTCCTCGACGAGGAGATCCGGAAAATCCGGACGGCTTTGTCGCTTCGGGACGAAGGGGCGGTGCTCCTCGCCCGCGGAGACCGCGATGAAGCGCTGGAACGTTTCCGCCGGAGCCTGGATCACGTTCCCGACGGGGAGCTCTCCGCCTATATCGACGCGATGGAGCGGCTGAAGGCGGAGGGGGCAAGAGACGACGGGAACCTGGCGGACGCGCTGCGCCGCGAGGGGGTTGAGCTCCAGAGGCAGGGGCACTGGAGGGAGGCGCTTGAAAAGTACCGCGAGAGTCTCTCCCTGAAAGATAATGAGGATCTGCGCGAAATCGTTTCCGCGCTCGAAAATCTTGTTATAGAGAGGGCAACCGCCCTTGTAGGGCAGGGCGACGCGTACGAGAGCGCGGGGCGTCTGGAGAATGCGCTCGACGCATACGCGGAGAGTCTCTCATGGTCCGACGACGAATTCGTCCGGCGCAGGATGGCGGCCGTGGAGCGGCTGATTCGTGAGAGGAGCGAGGCCGCTTCCCGGGAACGCCTGCTCGCCCGCGGCCTGTGGAGTGAGGGAGAAATGGTGGAGGAGCAGGGGCGTCTCTACGAGGCTCTCGGGAAATACCGGGAGAGTTTGAAGACGTACGGGGAGGAAGAGCTTCGCGTTCGTGCCGACACCCTGGAGGCCGAACTGAAGGAACGGACGCGGGCGCTCGTCGGGGAGGGGATCGCGCTGCAGCGTGACGCGAAGTTTCCGGAGGCTCTCGGCAAGTTCCGGGAAAGCCTGAAGTACTATCCCTACAGGGAGGTTGAAGTGCATCTAGGGAAACTGGAGGAATTCTTGAAAAAATAGCCTGTGCCGCAGGGAGTCGGGGTGTTTCGGGGGAGAGGTGTGCGTTGCACGCTACCGTTTTCGCAAAGGAGAGTGAGCCGCGATGCGGTGCTCAAGAAGATTCCTGCCTGTTATTCTTTTGTTCTTTATGGTGATCCTGTTCCATGGACTTGTGTTTCCGGCGTTGCCGCCGGAGGCCGGGGCACAGGAGAGAAAGGCTCCCGGCCCTGTAAATGTCGAGGTAAAGACGCAGGACGGAACGCTGCTCTCGGGAGTGACGGTTTTTCTCGGGGGAAGGTACGCACCGTCCGGCGCGGACGGGAGGGCGGTCTTTGACGGCGTCCCGGAGGGAAAACAGCGTCTCGTTGTTGAACACATCGACCACGATGCCTTTCGGGGGAACGTTGATCTGGCGGCCGGTCTGCGCCGTCCTCTCGGCGTCCGGCTCAACCCGGTTTCCTGGACCCAGGTCTCGGGGAAGGTGCTTCTCGAAGGCGCGGAGCAGCCCTTGCCGGGCGTGCGCGTCTCCATCACTCCGAAGAGCGTGAAATCCACGCTCCAGGGGCCGGTGCAGTTTATGACTGGGTGGAACGGTGATTTTACAGTGCCGGGGCTTCCGCCGGGCGTCTACACGATCGAGTTGAGCCATGCCGGGTGCTTGCGAAAGTCCTTCGACCTTCAGGTCGCACCGAACATGCCTGAGGTCTCATGGTCTCTTGCCCCTTTTTTCGATACGACATCCTTCGCGGTGACCGTCAAGGACGGCGACGGCGGTAAGGAGATCCCGGGTGCGCGCGTCGTCCTCGCCGAAGCGTGGCCTCGAGGGGAGATAGCCGAGAAGACGACGGAAGGAAACGGATCGGCGATCTTCGAAGGCCTCAAGATCGGGCGGCTCAACCGGGCGGGCGCCAACGGCAGAATGGCGATCAGCAGGAATGCGGTCACAGTGCGCGTTGAAGCCGAGGGGTACGAGCCGATGGTTGTTCCTGTATTCCTCGGACGAACGGCCTCCGTCGAGGTGAAGCTCAACTCGACGGAGAAGATCGTGGAACAGGCCGGAAACATCGACTTCCCGTCTGCACGGCGGATCCGGACCGGGGCTCCGGTCGAGTTCGTTCTCGAGAAACCCGGAGAGAACAGGTTCTTCCGGTTCTATCTTCCGAACTCAGCGTGGGTCGGTCTGGAGGCGAATCGGGGACAGAATCCGTGGATACGGTTCCACCTGTTCAAGGCGGACGGAACAGAGGCCGGCAACTGGGGGCTCTCCGCTGAAAGTTCGCTCCTCGACGTCGGGCCGCTCCCTGCAGGCGAGTATGTGCTGCGGGCCCGGGAGTGGAACAACAACGTGGCGGCCACGTCTCCGATGACGTTCACGATCCGGTGCGTATGGGCCCCGGATCCGCACGAGCCGAACTCCGCCTTTTCGTCTGCCCGGGTCTTTCAGACCGGAGAGGAGGTCCGGGGGTACATTCTTCCGAGGGGAGAAAGAAATCACTTCCGTTTCGAGATACGGCGCCCGGGGCAGACCCGTATTTCTCTCCAGCGGCCGGAGAACATCTGGATTCGCTCAATAATCTACAGCTTCGACGGGTCGGAGATAGCGAATCTCGGCTGTTCCGGGCCGTCGGCAGAGGGGGTCTACCGGCTCGATCCGGGCGTCTACGTCGCGGAAGTCCGCGAGTGGAACAACCTCGCGGCCAGTCTCGACCCGTTCACGCTCCGCATCGAGGAGATAGAAGACGACGGAATGGACGACGCGAAGCAGGAAGCCGGGGCTATCCGCGTTTTCAGGACGCTTCCGCTCGGCGCCCTGCGCGGAGGAACGATCCTGCCCCAAGGAGACCGGGACTGGTACCAGGTCACGCTGCCGAACGCAGGTGTCCTCAAGACGTTTCTTCTCCGCTCTCCGTCGGTATGGCAGCGCCTGGCGCTCTTCGACACCAAGGGGCAGCGTCTGACGGATGCCGGTGTGAGCGGTCCCCGCGGGGATATCTCGTTTCACGCTCCCGGCCCGATGACGCTCTTTCTCCAGGTGAGGGAGTGGAACGACAACGCCGCCGATTCATCCCCGTACATCCTTGGAACATTCTTCGAACCGTGCGACCAGATCGACGCGCAGGGACGCAATGATTCGCCGGAGACGGCTTCCCCGCTTGAACTCAACGAGTGGGTGCGCGGGAACCTGCTGCCCAACGGAGATAACGACTGGTACCGCATCGACGTCGACTTTCCGGGCATCCTCCGGCTGGAAGGAACGACACCGCCGGGGATCTGGGTGAGACTCGCCCTGCACGGCGGGAACGCGGAGCGGCTCGCCGACGTCGGACTTTCGAGGCCTTCCTCGGACTTCACCTGGGAGAACCCGGTTTTTCCCGGAGCGTATTTCATCCGCCTTCAGGAGTGGAACAACAACGCCTCCAATCCTGGCGCGTACTCTCTTCGGGCTGTTCTTCTACGGGCCGAGCCCGAGGAGACCGTACCTCCTGCGGTCGACGCACCCCGCGTGCTCGCGTTGGGGGATGCGCGGCCTTTTTCCATCGACTTCGCGGGCGACCGGGACGTATTCTCCTTCGACATCCCGCAGCAGGGGCCGTTCTGGCTGAAGATATTGAAGCCGGCGAACATCTGGATTCGCGGATTCCTCTACGACGACAGGACTGGAGCGGAGATCAGAAACATGGGCATCTCGGGCCCGTCCTGGTTCGAGAAATTCGAGGCAACAGGCCCCGCCCGCTACCGTCTCGAACTGCGGGAGTGGAACAACAACGCGTTCTCCGTACAGCCGGGCTTCGTGCAGGTCCGCCTCGACGACGCGCCCATCGCGTCCGACGAGATCAAAGCGGTTGCGGACGCCGTTTCCCCGACGCTTGTGACCTTCATCCGGAGCGCGTGGCCGTATATGAAGATGCCGCGAGCTCGAATCATCGAGGTCGACGCCACCGGAGACGGAAAGATCGACTTTTCTTTCCTTCCTGAGGATTCCGCCACGTGGCGCTACCCTGCGGAGGGGCTCTATCAGGCGGTCGCCTGGATGCACGGAGACGGGGGAACGGTGACGCGGTTCCCCTTCTGGGTGGATGTTTCCGGCCCTCGCGAACGGACCGGCGTCCATCTGACGGTCGACTTCCCGGGGGAGGGGCAGAACGTGGAGGAGGAGTCGCCCGCGCGGGCCCGGGCCATGAGCTACAGCGGTTCCCCCATATCGCGCATCGAGGCCTCGGTTGACGGCGTGCCGCTTCCCACGGCGTACGCTTCTCCCTATACGTTCGAGGTTCCGTGGAAGACTCTTCCCCGCGCCTCGAAGCAGCATCTCTTCAAATTCACGGCCGTCGACGGACGCGGTGAGTCCGCCGCGGTGGAGAGGCGCGTATCACTCTCCGAGTACTTCGGGCTGCGTCCGGCTGACGGGGCCGTGCTCTCCGGCAACCAGGTCCGCGTGAGCTGGTCGAGCGGGGAGTTCACGCCGACGAAGGTTCGCTATCGGACGAAGGGAGCGGAAGAGTGGAAGGAGATCGAAGGGGAGAGCGGCCGGGAGCACGCCGTCTTCCTGGCTGACCTGGAGTCCGGAACAGCCTACGAGTTCCAGCCTCTCGGCGGAAGCGAAGAGGGGCCGGTCCGCACACTGACGCGGGTCAAGGGACTCGCGTTCGGCAGAAGCCGCTATGGCGCGTCCATTGAGCGAACTTACGACCAGCGGTTTCCCATCTCGGTCAGAAACCACGCCGAGGAGGCTTTGAAAGTCGTGCTGACCTCCGGAAAGCTTGATGAGGAAGGCCTTTTCATCGGATTCGTCGGAGAGGGGTCGGAGGGCGAGCCCTTCGACCTGGCGCCGGGCGAAGAGAGGGAGTTCCTCCTCGTCCTCAACGCGCAGAACGTGTTGAAGCCCAAACACGTCTTCCCCGTCAAGATAAGCTCCGCGAACGGCTTTGCCGACGAGGCCGAAGTGGAGGTAGAGGTGCGCCTCCCCGTCGTGAAACTGGAGTGGGAGGACCTCGGCGAGACAGCAAAGGGGCCGGGCCGCCGTCTGCGCCTGGTCAACAGGGGGGACAGTCTCACGGATCTGTCGGTTGCGGCCGATACGGGCGATCTGAAAATCTCCCCGGCGATCAACCACGGCTTCCTCCCCTCAGGCCAGTCGGTGGAAATCACAGTTACGCCGAGGCTCTACGAGGGGTTCCGCGAGGTGCGCGGCTCGGTGGCGGCGAAGGCCATCGCCACGGAATCCTCGTTCCCGGTGCACCTCGCGCTTCCGGAAGGGAAGGAGATCTTCGGCGTCACCCTGATGCCGAAGATGCCGGAGGAGACGATGGACGAGGAAGAGCGCGATCTCCTTGAGGCCAGGGCGCTCTCCGCGGCCTTCCTGAGGCCGGACTATATCAATGCCTCCATGTGGGGGAACGGAATTGATTCCAACGGCGACGGCAGGATCGACCGATGGAGTTATGCCGACAAGGAGGAGCGTATCCTCTGGATCGGAGAGGACGCCAACGGCGACGGGGAAATCGACTTCGTCCGCGCCGACGCGGGATTCGACGGCCGCTTCGACTACTCGGCGCTCAAGGGCCCGAAGGGGTGGGAAGAGACCAACCTGCTGGACGCCTGGCTCGAAATGACCTTCACTCTCCCGTGGAACCGCGGAAGTTACGAACCGCACGACCTCGACATCGTGATGAACGGCCAGGTGATCGGTACGGTGAAGAACGCGATCCCGGAGGGGAACTACCGATTTCCCGTTCCCGCGTCGGCGATCCGTTTCGGAGCAAACGGCGAGCCTGAAGGGAACGGGATCGAGATCGTCTCGCGCCACCTTCGGGGAGGGCACTACGTGGTGAACAGCGACTTCCGCCTGGTGACGCGCCTCAACGCGGCACGCGCATGGACCGTCGCGGAGTCGCGCGAGGAAGCGGAAGCGGCCGCCCGATCAATGGAGGGAGTGATCGCCGACCGGGCGAAGATCAGCATCTCCTCGCAGGGGCTTTCGTTGCCGGATGGCGGCTCTCTCAAGGCCGGCGCCGAGACGACGCTGACGGCGACGCTGCGGAACCTGGGCGCGCTGCCCGGATACAACGTCGGCGTCGTCCTGAGCATCGCCGATCCCGACGGCAAGGAGCGGGAGCTGCGGCGGCGCTATCTTCCCTTCGTCCCGGTGACGGGCGAAGTTCCTGTGCACTTTACCTTCGCGCTGCCTCCGGGCAAACACCGCCTGAAGCTGTCGCTGAACCCGGACAACCGCCCGGAGAACTCGGCATACATCTGGGCAGAGGTAGGCGGCGACGAGCAGCGGCCGACGCTCGATCTGCTGGAACCGGTCGACGGTGCGCAGCTGAACGATACGATCCTGAGGCTGAAAGTTCGCGCTACAGACGATGTCCGGGTTGCCCGCGCCGAGGCGAAAATCGACCAGGGACTCTGGTCGCGGCTCCAGCGCGAAACGGACGGAATCTTCACCGCAAAGGGAGTGATCCAGCCCGGCGAGCGCCTGATCACGGTCCGTGCGGTCGACGGCAGCGGGAACATCACGGAGACGTCGGCGAAGGTCATTGTGGATTCTCCGCTTCCCGACGGCGAGATCATTGAACCGGTATCCGGCGGCGCTACCGACGAACGGTACACGATGCTCAAGGTGCGCTGCGAGGAGAACGTTGCCGCGGCTGCGTACAGAGTGAACCAGGGGCCGTGGACGGCGATGCCTGTGGCACAGGGGAAGGCGGAGGAGCGCGTTTCCCTGCGCTTCGGGAAAAACGATATCGAGGTCAGGTTGCTCGACGCGAAGAGAGCCGAGCGTGTCCTCTCCGCCGACGTTACCTCTACGGGGCAGCGCACCGCGAAGGATGAGAAGGATGAACCGAAGGCGCTTCCGGAGACCCCGGAGGCGGAAAAGCCGGAAAGAGTGCGGCCCGACGGTTCTATTTCTCCGGAAACTCCGGTGATTCCGGAGGGGGACGAGGAGGTCGATACCCTTCTCGACCTGATACAGGAGCTCATGGGATTGCCTCCCGAGGGAGAAGACGACTCCCTGCCCGAAGATGAAAAAAAGGATACGGCTGCGACTCCGGATTCCGGGAAGATCGATATTCCTGATGTGGGGACCGTCGATGTGACGGGCCCCTCTGATTTCCTTCTGCCCCCGGAGGCCGAGGAAGATGACGATTCATGGTTCTATGACCTGGAGGACTTCGAGGAAGAGGAGTCGCCGGATATGGATGATCTCGGGATTGTCGACGAGGATCTGATGAATGAACTCGACGATCTGGAGGAGAGTGCGGACTACGAAGACTTCTTCACCGAGGCTGACTTTTTCGACGGATTTGATGAAGAATTGGAGCCTTTGGATCTTGAAGACTGGGTGGAGCCGGAAGACAATCCGGACGCCCCGGAGCAGGACCCGATGTACGAGTGTCCCCTGGAGCCCTTTGACGAGACGGATGTTGGGCCGGGCGCGCCCTTCACGCCTCCTTCCGGGCTTCGGAGCGACCCGGGCGGCTGCGTGGCCGTGGAGAGCGTTCAGAAAGACTGGTACTGCACCAACAGGCCGAATATCAATGTGAAGTTCCAGCTCCCGGACTGGCTCAAGAAACTCGACCTGCCCAAGCCGGGGACAAAAGAGTACGACGAGATGGTGAAGAAGCTTCTGCAGCACCTTCGGGACCGCGGTATCGACACCGCGGCGTTCGAGCGTTTCCAGGAGGCCCTGATTCGGAGAGCCGGTCTGCTGGAGCACCCCGACGAGCTGCCGACGTTCCTGCAGTCGCTGGGGCTCGCGTCGATTCCAAAGCCGTCGCCGGAAGACGTCGAGGCGACGAAACGCTGGCGTGAAGCAATGGAGAACGGAGCCCGGGCTTGGTACCTCCGCCTGCTCGCCTCGGGGGATCCGCAGATGATCTACGAGGGGCTGAAGGCCCGGGGGGACGCGTTCGGAAAGTTCGACGAGGCGCTGGGGCTTTCCGCAGACGCCATGATGACGGCGATCAAGGCGAATCAGCAGCTGGCCGAGCAGATACTCTGGTCGCTCCCCTACGTCGGTCCGGCGATGGACATTCTCTCCATCGTGACCGGGGAGACGCTCTCCGGGGAGGCGATGACCCCGGAGCGGGCCGCGATGATGCTCGGTCTGCGCGGCGCGATCCACGGGCTTGTGAGGTACGGTCCAAAGGGCGTAGCTTACCTGATGAACACCGAGACGGGCAAAACCATGCTCGCCAAGTTCGCCCAGCGGACGGCCTGGATGGGACCGGCGGCGATGAACCGCCTTTCCCGGCTCACCGGGATGGAGGAGCGGCAGATTCGCGACCTCGCCTCCTGGACGTGGAAGGAGCTGACGAAGGAGCGACACCTCTGGGGGAATCGCGCCGCTGCGCAGGCCGGAGCAGCAGGCGGCAACTTCGCCGGATCGCAGGCCGGGCAGGCCGCGAAGCGGAACCTGGAGAAGCGGATAGCGGACGGCAAGAAGCTCATCGATAAATTGCAGTCCGCAACGAACCGTCATGAATTCCGCAGGCTCGCGCTCCAGGCGCAGCAGAGCAAGACGGCCATCGCGCTTCTCAACGACCCGAGCGTGCCGGCCGCGCTCAGGATGAAGCTGAACAAGACGCTGCAGGCTATGAACAGGCTGACGGACAAACGGACGGCGCAGGGTATTCTCGCCTCGGCGGAGGGGAGCAAGGCTATCGACAGTCTCCTGAGGAAAAATCCCGGACTGAAGAAGGGGGATATCGTCGTCCGTTCCAGGACGGTATCCGGCGTCGATCCGACGAAGACGGGGCGGGACCGGGACGTCTGGTTCCAGTTTGTTACGAAGGACGGCAAGGTGCTCGGCGACGTTCATCACAACATCTCCTCCCCGATCTACGGAAGAGAGCTGCAGGCAGTTACCGGCCTGACGGCGAAGCAGCTCGACCACACGGTCACCAGCGTGTGGCATCCGGATTCCTACAATCCGGGGAGGATGACATCCGACGCGGCGAGAGAGAAGATGGTTGACGACATCGTGAGGGGGAGGGCGGCGGGGAAGCTGGCCCGTCCTCAGGACATCCGCGATACCGTTGCGGGGAAGGCCAAAGAGTGGTTCGACGACGCCAGGCGGCTCGAAGCGGCCGGCAACCCGAGCGCGGCCGCCGAGGCCTATGCCGAGGGAATGCGCCAGTTGGGCAAGGATTTCAACCGCCACGTCGAACCTTTCCTCAAGAGCAGGGGGATTGATCCTGCAGCGGCGCTCCCCCCCAGGCTGAAGGCCGCGCTCGACATCTTCAAGAAGGTGGAGCAGGGGGCCACGTCGGGAGGATACACACCGGAGCAGGGGCTCCGCGCTCTCCGGTCCCTGTCGTGCAGGACGCCCGGAGGGGGCAACATCCCGATGTCGCCGGACAAGGCGGCGGACGATCTGGGCCTGTTCATCGAGATGATGAACAAGTGGATGATCCAGGGACGGTGAGCAGAATCCGCTGAAAAGATACACGATCATAGGAAGGGGGAAGGAACGGGCGGAAAACCTGCGCCTTCCCCCTCTTTGCACGGTACGGCAATACGGAAAGGAGGCGCGGATATGAAGATTCGCTACAAGAGTGCCGTGGGAGGATTTCAGCTTTTTGTCGGGGTACTGATCTTCGCGGCCGAAAGAGGCTTTTCGTTCGTCGGTTCGGTCTTCATCTTGGCGGGGGTGCTGATGCTGACCAGGCCGTACGCCGAGTTCGACGAAAACCGGAGCACGCTGACGTTCACGGCCCTCCTCGGGCCGCACAGGACGGAGAACGAGGCGTTTCTGGAGGACGGTTGGATCATGCTGCTTCGCAAGGGGAAGAAGAGCAGGCTGCCGAAGGCGTTCAGGTGGTTCGCCAACGCAAAGGACTTCGAGGAGATGCGAGGGAAGGTTCGAATGAAGCCCCTTCCCGAGTCGGAGTGACGGTTGGTCTCACATTGCTTTCCCGGAAATGACCGGAAGCTTCTCCAGGTCCTCGAGACGCGTTCCCGAATGCCTTTCCTTGCGGGGGCGCCACTCCTTCTCACCCAGCAGCACCGCGGGCATCAGCAGCCTGCGGCCGGCCTCGTCGTTCAACCGATCCGCCGCCCGGGAGAGGGCCGATCCCCTGTCGTCCATCTTTCCGAAAAGGCGGAGCTGCACCGTCGCCGCGGAGGAGAGGCTGCCCAGGCAGACCTCCGCCTTTTCATAGTCGCGCTCCTCTTTGTAGATAGATGAAAGGACTCCCGTTGCGGCCTTGATGAGGGTGATATCGCTGTCTGTGGGCGTTTCCAGAATCACCTCCGCCCTGGCGCCGTAGAAGGGAGCCCGGAAGCGGCTGGTGGAAATGCTCACCGAGAGGCTTCCCGCCAAGGAGCCCTGCGAGCGGAGGCGCCGCCCCGCTGCGAGAGCGAACTCCGTCACCGCCTCGGCAAGGGCTTCGCGGCTCCGGACGGGGGAAGAGAAGGAGCGGGAGGACTGGATGGACTTCTGGGGTTTTTCACGCTCCTCTATGGCAAAACACCGTATCCCCCGGAGCTCCCAAGCCGTGCGCAGTCCCCTGATTCCGAGATGCTTCTCCAGCCAGTCGTCGGATGCGTCCCGCAGGCGAAGGGCCGTCAAAACACCGCGTCTGCGGAGGAAGTCGCTCCAGCGGCGGCCGATCCCCCACACGTCCTCCACGGGAATCTCCCCGAGAACATCATCCCAGAACTCTCCCGGCAGAAGGGCGAAGGCCCCTCCCGTCTCCGGGCGTTTCTTTGCCCGCTCGGCGGCCAGTTTCGCCGCCGTCTTCGCGGGAGCGACGCCTACCGAGACCGGAATACCGGTCTCTTTCAGGACGGCGGCCCGGACGTCGCGGGCCCACTCCACGGGACACCCTTTCCCTGCGGGCGGGACCTCCAGAAAGGCCTCGTCCACGGAATAGATCTCGATGGAAGGAACACTCCGCCGGAGAACCTCCATGACCCTGGCCGATATCTCCTCGTAGAGCTGAAAATTGCTGGAGAACACCGCGCCTCCGCGTCGCTCCAGGAAAGAGCGGACTCGAAAGTAGGGTTCTCCCATTTTGATTCCGAGGGCCTTCGCCTCGTTGGATCGGGAGATGATCACTCCGTCGTTGCTGGAGAGCACCACGACGGGACGTCCCTCCAAATCGGGACGGAAGAGCCGTTCGCAGGAGACGAAGAAGTTGTTGCAGTCGCAGAGGGCGAGCAGCTCCTCGCACGGTTTCAGGAAGGCTCCCGGATGACCCACGTCACCACCCCCCACACTCTGGATGAATCGAAGCCGGAGCCCAGTGTGGCCAGCTTGAGGCCTCTCTCCGTGCAGAGAACGGCCTTCCTTCCTTCCGAGGGAGGAAGGGAGCGGTCCACCACGAGAATGGATCCGGGCGTGCCGGCGCACCGCAGAAGAAAGGTGGAGGACGGCCGGGGAAGCAGCATGTCCAGCAGGCGGCCGGCGGCGTTTCCTTGAATCTCGTTGCTTCGCGTCATATGGACGGCCATGAAATACACTCTCCTTCAGGATGTTTTCAAGCTTTATATTTACAATAAGTATTTGCAGGTCAGTATAGTGACATACGAACAGAAAGTCAATACCTTTAAAGGCTCTCAAAAAGTATTTATTTTATCAAAGCGCAATGCCGGAAAAGAGTGTTGCGGCATTGCGCTTTCAGAAGAAGCCGGATCGGTTCCGGGCGGGGCAGCCGCAAAGCGGCCCGCGAATATAACTCCTGATAAAGAGATTTTTTTCGTTGACAAGTTTGCAAAGTATGAATATAATCAGTCTGCAATCCCTGATTACCATGGTATACCAAAATCGCACCCGGATTTTTTCGTTTTCCGAATAGATTTTTCCATGACAGGAGAGTGAGAAATATGACCTACAGGATGCGTCCGCCGCGGGACGTGGTTTCAGGAAAGGGAAGTCTGGAGCAGATGGGGGAGATTGTCTCGTCCTACTCCCCGAACTCCGTTGCCTTTCTCGTGGATGGAAACGTACGGAAAAACGGCGGCGCCGACAGGCTCATGGACCAGCTTTCCGTTTCCGGGGCGAAGCTGCATGTCTTCAGCGACATCCCCGTGGAACCCGAAACGGGACAGGTAAAGGAGCTCTTCGCAAAGATCCGGGGGCTGAACGTGGATCTCATTGTTGCCATGGGAGGAGGAAGCGTCCTCGACAGCGCCAAGATGATCGCCGTCCTGCTCCGCAACCCGGCCTATCTCGACAATCTGCTGGACGCCGGGTTCATTCGGGAGAGAGGCGTTCCGCTGATTGCCGTTCCCACTTCCGCGGGAACCGGCTCCGAGGCGACACCGAATTCCATCGTGGTCGTTCCGGAACAGAAACTGAAGGTGGGCGTCGTGCACCCGTATTTCATCCCCGACTGCGTCGTCCTCGACCCGGCCGCGACCCTGAGCCTCCCTCCGAACGTCACCGCCGCCACCGGCCTTGACGCTTTCTGCCACGCCATCGAGTGCTTCATCTCCAAGAAGCGGAATCCCTTTTCAGACCTCTATGCCCTCGAAGCCATCCGCCTTGTAAGCCGCAGCCTGCTCAAGGCCTACAAGGACGGCGCCGACATCCAGGCGAGGGAGGACCTTCTTCTCGCGGCATTCTACGGAGGCATGTGCATCGCGTCCTCCAGCACGGTGGCCGTCCACGCCCTCTCCTATCCTCTCGGAGGATGGTACCGGATTCCCCACGGCCTCTCAAACGCCATCCTTCTTCCATGGGTCATGGAGTTCAACCGGGACGCCGTCGCGGGCAGGTTCGCGGAGGTCGCCGCCGCCATGGGCATCCCTCCGGGGGCCGACGACGACGAAACTTCAAAAAGGACCGTGGACGGCATCTTCTCCCTGGTCCGCTCTCTCGGTATTCCCGCCGACCTCCGGGAACTGGGGGTCCGGAAAGAAGACCTGGACGAGATCGTGGCCGCGGCCATGAAGGTGACCCGCCTTCTCGACAACAACCCCAAGCCCGTTTCTCCCGGGGACGCCCGGAACATCTACCTGAAACTGCTGCCGTGACCGGATGCCGCGGTTTTCCGCGGACCTTCCGGCTCTGCACGAGATTATATGAATGGAGAGAAGCCCATGATTGAAATTCACGGAGTCATCCCGGCACTGGTCACTCCCATGAACCCGGATGAGAGCATCAATGAGAAAGAGCTCCGGAACCAGGTCCGCCGCCAGATAGCGGCAGGGGTTCATGGACTGTTCGTCTTCGGGACGAACGGTGAGTTTTATGCCCTGAGCGAGTCTGAAAAGCTGAGGGTGCTGGAAATCACGGTGGAGGAGAACAACGGCAGGCTTCCCGTCTACGCCGGAACCGGCTCACCGGGAACGGAGGATACCGTCCGCCTTTCCAGGGAGTGCGAAAGAATCGGCGCCGACGCTCTTTCCGTCATCACCCCCTATTTCGCCGCGCTCTCCCAGAAGGAACTCATCACCCACTTCGAAACCCTCGCAGGTTCCGTCAATATCCCCGTGATCCTCTACAATATACCGGCCCGTACGAATGTCTCCATGACGCCGGACACGGTGGAAAAGCTCTCGAAAGTACCCGGAATCGCCGGTGTCAAGGATTCCAGCGGCAATTTCGACACGATTCTCCAGTTTCTCGAGCGCACCTCCGGCAGCGATTTCGCCGTCCTGTCGGGAAACGACTCGCTGCTGCTCTGGACGCTCCAGGCAGGAGGCAAGGGCGGCGTCTGCGGCATCGCCAACCTCTTCCCCCGGACCCTGGTATCGGTGTACGAACTCTGGAAACAAGGAGATTTCGAAGGGGCCAAAAAAGCCCAGGATTCCATCCGCGCCATACGGAACTGTTTCCGGCTCGGCAATCCCAACTCCATCGTCAAAATGGCGGCCAACCTTCTCGGCCATCCGGTAGGGCCGTGCCGGAAACCTTTCTGGAGCGAAGATCCCGCGGTGGCGGAAGAGATCGGCAGAGTGCTGAAAGAGCACTACGCCGGTGCGGAGTGAGAAAAGGGAGGTGAGGCGCCCGGACAGAGCGTAACAGGTACGCTTCGGCGGTAGAAAGCGTTCCGGAAAGGGGATTTGCCGGGCCAAATTGCTGGAGGATGCAGGAAGATCCTTCGGACGGCAAAGAATACTGATGCTTATACGACCACCGGATCGTCCCCTTGCCGGTATGCAGGCTTTCGCGGCAGAAAGCCAGAAACAGGAAAAACATCATTCCAGGAGGGAAAAATATGAAAATCTCGAAAAAAATGATCGCGTTCCTGATGGTTTCCGCTCTTCTCCTTGCCTTCGCCGGTGGAGCAACCGCACTCGACCAGCCGGTGAAGCTGACATTCGCGACCCAAAGCGTCGGATCGGCCATGTACATGTACGCCTCGGCCATTGTCAACGTCTGGAGCCCGGCTCTCCCCGAGGGATCCCTGGTCGACGTGACGACCACCTCCCCCGGCGGCGTGGGCGCCCCGGTCATTCTTGAAAAAGGCGCCTGCGACATCGTCCTCGGAAACTCCGCTCCCGCGAAGTGGGCCTACGAGAGAGGTATTCTGGGCAGCGAACCCACCAGGAGCGTGCGGGCGATGGCAGGCGGTCTGGGCAAGGACTTCGTCAACGTCATGTTCACCAAGGAGTTCGTGGAAAGAACCGGCATCACCACCGTGGAAGAAGTCGTCGCGAAGAAATTCCCCGTCCGCATCGCCATCAAGGCCAACGGTTCCTTCGGCGAACTGGCATGCAACAAAGTGCTCGAGGTCCTCGGCGTCGATTACGATACCGTCAGGTCCTGGGGCGGAAGCGTGACCCAGACCGGAACCGCCGCCATCGTCAGCCTGCTCAAGGACGAGAAGGCCGACATGACCATCGACCACGTGGGAGCAGGGCAGTCGGCGACCACGGAACTCTGCCTGACCTCGGAGATGTTTTTCCCTGAACTCTCCGCCGAAACCCGTGCCAAGATGAACGATCAGGGCTTCGACAACATCGCGATCCCCGCCAACACCTGGAACGGTCAGACGAAGGAGATCCAGTCCGTCGGATCCCCCCAGGTTGTTCTCGTCTCGGCGTCCGTTCCCGACGATGTGGTCTACGTCCTCACGAAGGCGCTCTGCGAAGGCAAGGACAAGCTGGTCGAGGCAAACGCCACCCTGGCATCCTTCGACCCCGCCACGGCGCACGATATCCTGAAGACAGGCGCTCCTCTCCATCCCGGTGCGGAGAAGTACTACAAAGAAATGAACTACATGAAATAAAAGAGATACGGTCGGGAGGAGCCGCCGATTGCAGCGGCTCCTCCTTTTCCGGGGCGGCGGAACACCGCCTGAAAGCAGTCGAAAAGCAGTCCGCACGACAGGAGGAAATAGAAAATGTTCGAGCACACTCCGGCAAGAAAGACGGTGAGAAAGGGAATCATCATCGCGATGAGCTTTCTCTGGATCGCCTTCCAGTTTTATCTTGCCATTGTCAGCCCGCTTCACCCGATGATTCAAAGCCCGGTGCACCTGATCCTCGCTCTTTTCATCGTGTTTCTCTACCGTCAGGCGGAGTCGGGCGGCATCCTTGGGAAAACAGGGGATATGGTCTTTTTTGCCGGAATTGCCTTTCTTTTCTACTACTTCATCGCCGAATCCACCCGGCTGACGACGAGAATCGCTTTCATCTCGGACGTGATGACTATCGACGTCGTGGCCATGGCCGTCTGCGTGATCGTCCTTCTGGAGGCCGTCCGCCGGACGCTGGGAAAGATTCTCTTCTTCTTCATCCTTTTCTTTATTGTCTATGCATGGTTCGGCCATCACTTCCCCCCGATTCTCAGGTACCGCGGAACGAACCTCGAAACGTTCACCGAGCTCATGACCATGGGCCCTGACGGCATTCTCGGAACGCCGCTGTACACTTCTGCCAACAGCCTGTTCTACTTCATCGTCTTCGGTGTCTTCTTCTCCGCATGCGGAGGAGGCCAGCTCCTGATCGACATCGGCATGAAGTTTTCGAACAAGAGCTCCGGCGGTCCCGCCAAGGCCGCCATCATCTCATCGAGTCTCATGGGGATGATCAGCGGGAGCGCCGTGGCCAACGTCTCGACCACCGGCGTCATGACCATTCCGATGATGAAGAAGGTCGGCTACACCCCGGAGCAGGCAGGAGCCATCGAAGCCGTGGCCTCCACGGGCGGGCAGATCATGCCTCCCATCATGGGCATAGGAGCCTTCATCATGGCGGAAATGCTGGGAGTTCCCTACAAGACGGTGGCTTTTTCGGCGATCATACCGGCCATTGCCTACTTCCTATCGGTCTTCCTCTTCGTCACCTTCCTCGCCCAGAAGCAGAGGGTCGCAAAGGCGTCCGCGGAGACGGCAATCGAGGTGGACGCCATTCTTCCGAGGCTGTATATGCTTCTGCCGGCGATCGTTCTGGTCTACTACATGGTATCGGGTGCTTCGCTGATGCGCAGCGGCATGATGGGCATCTACGCCGCGGTCGGAGTCAACGTCGTCAGCCGGTTCGTCCTCGGCGGAAAATACTACGTCAACCTGAAAGGGCTCTTCGACGCCGCGCTTCAGGGAGTACGCCAGGCCGCCGACATCGCCATCCCCACGGCTGCCTGCGGAATCATCATCGGCATCGTCATCCAGTCGGGGCTTGCCACGAAATTTTCCACCATCATCGCAGGCGTCGGTGTCAGCAACCTGGTGGTCGCCCTCCTGATCACGATGGGCGGCTGCATGCTCCTCGGCATGGCCCTTCCCACGGTAGCCGCGTACCTGGTGGCGAACATCCTCTTTGTTCCCACGCTTGCCGCCCTCAAAGTGCCCGCCCTTCCGGCGAACATGTTCGTCTTCTACTTCGGGATCATGGCCCAGATAACGCCGCCGGTCTGCCTCGCCTCTTTCACCGCCGCGGGAATCGCGGGGGGCAACGCGTGGAAGACGGGGTGGACGGGGGCTCGGTACGCTCTCGTTGCGTTCCTCATTCCCTTCATCTTCGTCTATGATCCGGCAATCCTTCTTATGGGCTCCGCCTTCGAGATCGCAAAGGCCACCTCGGTGCTCTTCACGGGTACCTTCCTCCTCGCCGCGGGAATGGCGGGATTCCTCATCACCCCGCTGAAGATTCTCGAGCGGGTTGTTCTTGTCTCGGCCGCGGTGCTGATGATTCTGCCGGAGGGAATGACCGACGTCATCGGCATATCGGTGGGCGCGGCGATGATTGTTCTGAATACCATCAGAAAGCGGAATTCTCTCAGGGAGGGCGACAATGAAAAATAACGCGAACGACACATTCGGCGCTCTCATAGCGGGTTCCGGCATCGCCGGCCTGATCGCCGCCTGCGTTCTTTTCGAACAAGGCAGGGACAGGATCGCCGTTCTTTCACCAGGCTACGGAGGCGCCCCCTACATCGCCGCATTCAACGCCGTCTTGCCGGACAGCCCATGGGGCGATGGTCCGGAGTTGTACTGTTCGGACATGCTGTCGGCCGGCTACGGAATAGGCAACAGGGAGCTTGTGGAGGTTCTCGGAGCGCTTACGGGCGAATGCGTCGCCCTCCTGGAACGCTGGGGCGTCTCCTTCGCCAGGCTTGAGGACGGCCGGTACCGGCTGCGCCGCGCTTCGGGCTCGAGCTGCCCGAGATCGCTCTGCCGCACCGATACGCTTATCGGCGGGCACATCGTGAATGTGCTGAGACGGGAGCTCTCAAAGAGAGGAGTCGTCTTTTTCGACGAAACAGCATGTGTGAGCCTCCTTGTACATGACGGAAACGTCGTCGGCGCGCTCGGCAAGAAGGCCGGGGAACCCGTTGCGGTTCTTCGGGCGCCGGTGGTTCTGGCGGCCTGGGGCGGAGTGGGCAACCTCTACGGCAAATCCACCTATCCTGCCGACATCGACGGACGGACACTCGCCATGGGCTTCGAGGCGGGGGCTTCCCTCATCGACCTCGAATTCGTCGAATTCGAACCCATGGTCTGTTATGATCCTCCCGATGCCGAAGGCGAGCCCTGTCCCACCGCCATGCTCGGCGAAGGAGCCTACCTTCTGAACAGCCTGGGGGAGCGCTTCCTCCTGAAAGTACGACCGGAGGGCGAGGCGGGGGCGCCGAAAAGCCTTATCAACAACGCAATCCGGGAAGAGCTGAAGGCGGGAAGGGGAAGTCCTCTCGGAGGTGTTTACGCCGACCTGCGACATCTCGACAAGAAGGTGCTGGAAGCCTACCCCTGGTTTTACGAAAGGGTCAAAAACGCGGGACTCGATGTGAAACACGACCTGCTGCAGGTTGGTCCCATGGCGCACAGTCATTCGGGAGGGCTGGAGATCGACCGTCGCTGCATGACGAACATCGGAGGGTTCTTCGCCGCCGGGGAAGCGGCCGGAGGCATGCACGGAGCCTGCCGCATGGCAGGCAACGCGGCCACCCAGGCCGCGGTCTCGGGACTTCTGGCCGCCCGGAGCATGGCGGAGTACCCTCAGGGAGACCTCACCGGACTGCCGGAGATTCCTTCCTTCCGCGAGGATCTCCGGATACGGACGCTCCTCCTTCCCCGGATCAGGGAGACCGTGTCGAAACACATCGAGCGGGAACGGGACGCGGAAGGCCTGAAGGAGGCGGCGGCTTCCCTCACGGATCTCCGGGAACAGGCTTCGGGCGATACCTTCACGGAACAGCGCGCCCTTTCAGGCCTGCTGCTCGCCGGGGCGGCCCTGGCACGGGAAGAGTCACGGGGAACCCACAACAGGACGGACTTTCCGGAGCAGAGAGACGAGTTCAACTGCTCCATCCGCCTCAGAAACGAAGGCGGAAAGATCATTTCTGAAAGAGTCGGAAGATAGCGGCGCGAAGAAATCCGCTCTTCTTCCGGGATGCGCCGTTATCCGGAGTACGGAGTGCGTCCGTCCGGGCGCCGGAAGTGAAATCCAATGTGCTGCAGCCCTCGACAAGCCCTTCTTTCCTGTGCGGAAAAGAAGGGCTTGTCGTAAAGAGAGCACAAGGCGGGTCGGGACTCGATAGCAGTGCGGGGAGTTGACGGCAACAAAATCTTTTCTGTTATGTGCCTTCTGTGGTATGCTTGATATAATCAGCCTGTGCGCTTTACTAAGGGAGTGTAAAAGTGACGATTTTGAAACGGGACTACCGTGAACTTTTTTCCGACCCTTCGCTTCCGCTCCTTTCCCTTCTGACGGGTGCGTTTTTTCTGGCGATCTTTTTCCGGATTTCAGCCTCTGTGGTACTGCCTCTGGAGGCGGAGCGTCTCGGCATGAGCGCCGCGCTCACAGGCTTCATCTCCAGCGTTCACTTCTATGCCTACGCCTTTCTGCAGCCCGTCTCCGGCATCCTTCACGACCGGTACGGCCCGGTGCGTGTCGTGACGTGCGGCCTTCTCCTCACCGCGTTCTCCTGTCTCCTGCTGACGTTCGTCCGCACCCCCGCCACACTTGGGGCGTGGCGCCTCCTCTCAGGATTCGGCCTGGCGCCCATGTACTCGGCGACCCTTGTCTTTCTCGCTTTCGCTTTTTCCGCAGAGCGGTACTGTTTTTTCGCCGGGATCAATTTCGCGTTCGCCAGTCTCGGCGCCATCATCTCCGTCGCACCCCTGGGATTTGCTCTCGACACGTTCGGCATTGCAGCCACTTTCGCGATTCTCACGGGGATAAGCCTTCTCATGGCGCTATTCCTCGGGAGAAAGGCAAAGAGCGACCCGATACGGCAGACCGCCGGAGAGCAGAAACAGACAATCCGCTCCATCCTTCCGGGAATCGGGCGCGCGTTCGTCTATATCGCCCGGCAGCCCCGTCTCCGCGGCCTGATGATTCTGTGGTCGGTCTCCTCTGCCTCCCTGCTGGCTTTCCAGGGGCTCTGGGGGGTATCCTGGTTCTCGGCTGTGTTTGGAGTTTCCCGGGCATCGGCCCGTTTCTGGAGCTCTCTCGTCAGCGTCGGGATGATGTTCGGCCCCCTTCTCGCCGGAAACATCGTTCCCACGCCGGAGACGTTGCCCGGAATCATACGGAGGGTGAGTTTCATGAACGTTCTGGTCTGGTTTCTCCTGCTGGGAACGACGGTCTCCGGACTTCCCGTCTGGGCGGGAGGAATCGCGGCGTTCGGCGTCGGGCTGGTCTCCGGCGTCAGGCTGGTTTTCGCCATGGCGGGAGTCACGGCTCTGACCAGGAAGGGGGAGAAGGGCGTCTTCTTCGGGAGCATGAACATGATCGCGATCTTCGCCGCGGTGCTCTTTCAATGGGGAACGGGGATCATCATCGACCGCTTTCCTGCCGCCCTCCCGGGAACCTACACTGCGGAAGGGTACTTCGCGGCCTTTGCGGCTGTCGCCTGCGCGATGAGCGCAAGCCTGCTCGCCCTTCCGATGTTCGGGAGGGAACCCCTGGAGCAGGTTACGGAGTGAGTGCCGTGATACGCTTTCTCTTATTCGACCCGTTGACCGGGGCAAAGGAGCTTCGCCGTGGCGATTTCAAAAACTGAGTACCGGACGCTTTTTTCGGATCCTTCTGTTCCGCTGCTGCTGCTGCTGACCGGGTCTTTCTTTCTGACCATGTTCTTCCGTACATCGGCGGCCGTGGTGCTTCCGCTCGAGGCGGAGCGCCTCGGTATGAGCGCGTCTCTCACGGGCTTCATCTCCAGCGTACACCTCTACGCCTACGCTCTTCTGCAGCCGGTCTCGGGAATTCTGCACGACCGTTACGGACCCGTGCGCGTTGTGATCTGCGGACTCCTCCTCACGACGCTCTCCTGCCTTCTGCTGACGTTCGTCCGCACTCCGGTCACGCTGGGGGCATGGCGGCTCCTCTCCGGATTCGGCCTCGCCCCGATGTACTCCGGAACGCTCGTCTTCCTAGCGTTCGCGTTTCCTCCGGAACGATACTGTTTCTACGCGGGGATCAACTTCGCGCTCTCGAGCCTTGGAGCCATCGTCTCCGTGGCGCCGCTGGGGTTTGTGCTGGATGTTTTCGGCATCTCCGTCACATTCGCCCTCCTCTCCGGCACGAGCCTCTTTATGGCGGCCATGCTCGGGCGCAAGGCCGCTGACGATCCGATACGGGCGATTTCCATGAAGGATACAAGAACGTTCTCCTCCATTCTGCCGGGAATCGCGGGGGCTTTTTCCTACATTGGCCGGAATCCCCGGCTTCGGGCGCTGATGTTTCTTTGGGCCGCCTCTTCCGCGTCCCTGCTGGCTTTCCAGGGACTCTGGGGCGTCGCGTGGTTCTCCGCCGCATTCGAGGCCTCTCCGGCGTCCGCCCGATTCTGGAGTTCCCTCGTCAGCGTCGGGCTGATGTGCGGCCCGCTCCTGGCCGGAAGGGTTGTTCTCTCGCCGGAGAACCTCCCTTTGATCGTGCGGCGGGTGAGCATCGTCAACGCATTGACATGGTTTCTTCTCTTGGGCACGACGGTCGCCGGACTTCCCGTATGGACGGGAGGGATCGCTGCCTTCTGCGTCGGGGTGGCATCGGGACTCAGGGTTGTTTTCTCCCTCGCCGGAATCACTGCGCTGACCAGAAAGGGAGAGAAAGGGGTCGTCTTCGGGGCGATGAATCTGATCGCTGTGTTCACCGGTGTTGTCTTCCAGTGGGGGAGCGGCTTCGTCATCGATTTTTTTCCGGGCGCCCTGCCGGGCACGTACAGCGCGCAGGGATACTTCGCTGCCTTCCTTGCCGTCGCATTCATGATGACCACAAGCCTGAGCGCCCTCCCGATGCTGGGGAGGGCGCCGTTGAACCAGTCGGAGGAGTAGCGGTCGTCGGCATTACCCCGAGGATTCGGCGGACCCGGTTTCCCCGTCCGGCTGTTCCTCGATTCTCCGGATCACCTTGCACGGGTTGCCCGCCGCGAAGACGTCGTCGGGGATATCCCGCGTCACGACGCTCCCCGCGCCGATGACCGCGCGCGAGCCGATCGTCACGCCGGGGCAGAGAATGGCGCCGCCGCCGATCCAGACGTCGGAGCCCACGACGACGGGTTTTCCTGACTCCTTTCCTCTCCTGGCCAGAGCGTCCAGCGGATGCGTCGCGGTATAGATCTGCACTGACGGGCCGAATATCGTGAAGTCGCCGATGCGCACCTCGCAGACGTCGAGAACGACGCATCCGAAGTTGAAATAGACCTTCTCTCCAAGATGGATGTTCGTTCCGTAGTCGCAGTGGAAGGGAGGCTGCACCGTCGCGGTCCCGCCGCCGCTTCCGAAGAGATCCTTCAGGATAATCCGCCTGAGTTTCTGCTCCGACTCCCGGGACGAGTTCAATTCGAGGCAGAGGTCGCGCGCGTTTGCCCTTCTGCGGACGAGTTCCGGATCGGACGCGTCGTACAGCTCGCCGGCGGTCATTTTTTCCCATTCCGTCATTTCGTCTTCCCTCCAGTCGTCGCTATATCGTCCAGCACCCTGCGGACATCGCCGGCGCATCATCCGACCGAAGGATTCAAATCCGGACAACGGCATCCGGAGGACGCCTTCGCGGCGAGGATGCGTTTCAGGATTGTCGAGCATCCGTTGGTGCGAAAGTCGGCTTCGATATCGCTCTTCGTATATCCGAAACAGTAGCAGATCGTCTTGTTTTGTGTATCGGACATCGCCGGCGCCTCCTTTCTCCTCATATCACGAAAACGTTTCAGCCGTATCGGCCGCAGCTACCGTTCCCTCGTCATCGCAAGGCCCCAGAGAGCCGCTTTTTCCTCGTCCTCCAGCGTCCACACGCCGCGGTGCAGCTCCCTGAGGCGTTCGGTATCCCGCAACAGTGCGTTCTTCTCTTTTGCGGAGAGAGCGTCCGGTCCGAGGAGCAGCGCCTTCTCCACGAGCTGTTTCCGGGCTTCCCGGCGTTTGGATGATGCTTTTTCGTGCGTGCGGCGACCCAGCATCGCCACGTGGAGTGAGTGGGTGCGCGGCGCAACGACGGCCCGCAGAAAGCCCTGCTTCCGTGAATGACCGAACGGCGAGTAGCGGGGCGGACGCTCCAGGTTGTCCTCCAGATCCTGGAGGATGGGCGGCAGCCGCACCTCGGACGGGATCAGGAAGAGTCCCAGCTTTCGGAAGAACCTGCCGACGGAGGCCCTTCCCGTGACGACCGAGATCGGAATCGAGAGGCCAAGAGAGATGATCATCGGCGAAATCCACCAGAAGAAGGACGGGATGATCCAGTAGACGATTCCGCCCCATGCGGCGCCGAGCAGCGTGCCCCACCAGTGCGCAGCGAACGCCTCTTTCCACGTCGTTCCCCTGTCGTCGCGCGACTGGGTTCCCCAGCCGATGCTCTTCCCGAGAAGCGTCGAGATGATGAAGAGGCTGTGGAAGATCATCCGGATCGGTGTCAGGATCATCGAGAGCACCACTTCGAGGAGGACGCTCAGGTAGAGGCATATCGGCCCGCCGTACATCCTCGCCCTGAAATCCTTGACGAGGATCGGCAGGGCGGAGAGGAGCTTCGGCAGGAAGAGGAGGAGTGTGGTCGAACCGAGCAGGGAGAGCGCCCAGTGCGGTCGCCAGACCGGGAGAATCGGCAGTATCTTCCGGAGGATGGGCATGTAGATCGGTTCGAAGAGGGCTTCCGAGACCGCCTGCGCGGAGTTGACGATCAGGAAGGTCAGCCAGAGCAGCGCGGATCCGTAGGTGAGGATGCCGTTCAGGAAGAGCGCCCGGTGCGCGGGAAAGAATCCCCGCGTGAAGATCAGCCGCATGTGCTGAAGGTTGCCCTGGCACCATCGCCTGTCCCGCTTCAGTTCGTCGAGGAGCGTCGGCGGCGTCTCCTCGTAGCTCCCCTCGATGTCGTAGGCGAGCCAGATGCCGTAGCCCGCCCTGCACATGAGGGCCGACTCCACGAAATCGTGGCTCAGGATGTCGCCGCTCAGCGTCCCCTTTCCCGGCAGGCGAGGGAGCTGGCAGTGCTTCATGAAGGGCTCCACGCGGAGGATGGCGTTGTGGCCGCAGTACTGCGCGTCGCCGAGCTGCCAGAAGTGGAGGCCGGCGGCCAGCAGCGGCCCCTGGACGTGATTGGCGAACTGCTGCACGCGCGCGATGAGCGTCTCGCGGTTGACTGCCAGCGGGAGGGTCTGGATGATACCGATGTCCGGCCTGTCCTCCATGATCTGCACCAGCCGGACCATGCTCTCGCCGGTCATGACGCTGTCGGCGTCGAAGACGATCATATAGCGGTAGTTCTTCCCCCAGCGGCGGCAGAAGTCCGCAACGTTGCCGCTCTTTCGCTTGATGTTGTTGTCGCGCTTCCGGTAGAAGACGTGCGCTTCCGTTCCCTCCTCCTCGCGGCGGAAGTCGTGCCACGCCTCTTCCTCTTCCACCCAGACATCGGGGCTGGTGCTGTCGCTGAGGAGAAAGATGTCGAAGCGGTCAAGGGAGCCGGTCTGCTTCAGCGAGCGGTAGACGGTGCGTACCCCCGCGAAGACGCGGTTCACCTCCTCGTTGTAGATCGGGATGAGGATCGCGGTCCTCGCTTCGGCGTCCGGGATTGAGAAATCGCGTCCGTCGCAGCTCTTCGACACGCGGAAGCGGTCGCGCTTCGTCAGCAGGACGAAGAGCCCTCCCATGAACGCCCAGAAGCCGACCGAGATCCACGCGAAGAGGATGCCGAAGACGGTTACCAGCAGGGCGTCGAGCACGATGCTTGCCCGGTCGGGGAGCAGTCGGGCCATCGTGTAGCTGGACGTGATCGTCGGGAGGAGAACGAGGAAGAGCAACGAGATGCGCCGCCTGTTGCCGGCGCGCCTCCAGGAAGGGATCGCGGTGTTGTCGGGCGCCTTCATCGAGCCCTCTCCCCTGCGAGGAGCTCTCTGCCCCGGCGGCGCAGAGAGCGGACAAGGGCTGTCTTCCACGGAACGCGGTCCATCGGTTCGGCCACCATGACGCCCCGGTTGATGGGAGGGAAGGATGTGAGGCGATCTCCACTGTTTCCGGAGGGATGCTGATCGAGGCCGTGAGCCTCAAGGATTCCGAAGAGCGCTTCCATGGCGTCGCAAGGCGATGCCGACGGCGCTGCCCCGAGGCTTTCGAGGGCAAGTTCCAGATCCTTCAGCGGAGGTGCGTCCAGAGCGCGGACGTAAAGCAGCACGCGGTCGCGGGCTGCCCTCCATTCCTCGGCGTCCGGAAGACTGTCGGAGAATGTTTTCTCGAAATTTTGCATTGTCTCATTTCCTTTCGGTCAAGCTGAAAATAACGGTGCAAAAAAGACTCCGAAAACAGCCCCGCATAATACGGAGCGGGACGAAAATCGGAAGTACGAGCCGGTTTGTCCGCAATGCACCCGATCCCCGGGGAGCGGGTGAAAGAACGTCTGCATCATAGCCTTTTTTTGAAAGAGCGCAAGAGGAGTCCGGAAAATTTCAGAACGATCGCGTCTCGAAGAACGGAAGCAGCGTCTCGGGCGGCGACGGGCGTGCGAACAGATAGCCTTGTACCATTATGTCGTCGTCGTGTACGAGGAGCGATCGGATCGTCTCAAGCTGTTTCCTCGTCTCGACGCCCTCGACGGTAAGCTCCAGGCGAAGCTCTCCCGCCATGTGCATCATCGTCGAAACGATGGCCCTCGTTCTGGGATTGTCGAGGTCGTTCACGAAAGAGCGGTCGATTTTTATTCCGGAGAGCGGAAGCCGGCGTATATACGAGAGGGATGAATAGCCGGTGCCGAAATCGTCGAGGATGAACCGCAGTCCATGATTCGTCAGCTCCCCCATGATCTGCAGCGCGTAGTCCGGGTTCGACAGAAAGACGGATTCCGTGATCTCCATTTCCAGGGTTCGGGGATCGGTCCCGGTCCGTTCGAGGATGTTCAGAACGGACGGAACGAACCACTCCGACACGATCTGTTTCGCGGAGACATTCACCGCGAGCATGATGTCGTGCCCTTCTCTCCGCCATTCCAGCGACTGGAGGCATGCCTTTTCGAGCACGAAATCCCCGAGCGCGTTGATCTCGCCGATCTCCTCCGCCATCGGGATGAACACGTCGGGAGGGACGGAATTGTTCTCGCGGCTGGTCCATCGCAGCAGGGCCTCCGCGCCGACGACTCTCTGCCGTCTCAGGCTGATCTTGGGCTGGTAGTGGACATGCATTTCTCCGGCGGAGAGTGCGTTGCGCAGCTCTCCTTCAAGGCGAATCCGCTGCTGGACCTTTCGGTCGAGTGTCTCGGAGAAAAGGCGGCAGGTGTCGCCTCCCTCCTTCTTTGCCCGTTCCATGGAGAGCGAGGCGTTCTGAAGAAGTCGTTCCGGCGTCTCGCCGTCCCGCGGATGAAGGGCGACCCCCGCGCTGGCGGTGAGGCGGAAGGTCTCGCCGTCGATCGAGAAGGGAGTGCGGATGGAGGAGAGGATTCTCTCCACGCTCCTCAGCACCGCGTGAAGATCGCTGCTCCTCGAGAGCAGAATGACAAATTCGTCTCCGCCGAAACGGGCGGTCGTTCCCGCTCCGCTCACCGTGGAGGAGATGCGCTGCCCCGCCTCCTGGAGGAGCTTGTCGCCTGCCGGATAGCCCAGAATCTTGTTGATGGAACCGAAGCGGTCGAGACCGAGCATGATGACGGCGACGAGGAAGTTGTTCTCCCTGGCCTTCGAGATCGCCATCGCGAGGCGGTCGGAGAAGAGAAAACGGTTCGGCAGCCCGGTCAGCCTGTCGTGGAACGTCTCGTGGCGCAGGCTGTCCCTGCTGCTGTGAAGCTCGCTCAGATCCTGAAAGACTCCGATGTAGTGCGTGGTCTTTCCGGTACCGTCGATGCACGCGACGATGTTCAGCTTTGCCGGAAAGGCCTCGCCGTTCTTGCGCCGGTTCCATATCTCCCCGGACCATCGTTTCTTCTCCAAGAGGTTGTCCCACATGTTTTTGAAAAATTCCCGGTCGTGGATGTTCGACTTGAGAATCCGAGGGTTGTGCCCGATCGACTCCTCGCGCGGGAATCCGGTGATCTCGCTGAAGGCGCGGTTGACGCGGAGGATGGCGCCGTCGGGATCGGTGATGATGACGCCCTCGGAGGCGTGATCGTAGACGCTGGTAACGATGGCGAGCTGGGCCTCCGTCTGCTCCAGGATCCGTGTCTTTTCCCTGAGATCCTGATCGACGACCGCGAACAGAGCCGCTTTTTTCCCCAGAGAAACAGCCCTCAGGCTCAGGAAGAGCGCGAGCCCTCCCGCACCCGCGACGGCGAAGAGCCCGAGCAGGGAGAAACGCCGCCTCCACGAGGCGATCTCCTGCTCGATGTCGTCGAGGTAGACCCCCGTTCCCACGATCCAGTTCCACGGAGAGAAGAGCGCAACATGCGATGTCTTCGCCGCGAGCCTGCCCAGGTCGTCCTTGAAGTGCCAGGAATAGTCGAGATGGCCTCCTTCGGGAGTCCGCGCAGCGGCTTCCTCGATTTCGTCGAAAAGCCCTCGCAGCAGCTCTCCGTCAGGCCCGGTTGCCGTGTCCGGATCGACGCCTTCGAGATCGGGACGGTAGGGGTGCATGATCAGCGTCCGCTCGGGGCCGATCACCCAGAAATAGTCCTTCTCTTCTTCGCCGAAACGATGGGCGCGGAGGCGCTTGATCGCACGCGCCCTGGCCTCTTCCGGCGGAAGAGCGCCGGCGAGCGTCTCGGCGTGGAGCGCTTCGAGATAGGTCATCTGGACCTGGATAAGACGCTTGCAGAGAAGGCGTTTTTGGTGGAGGTAGCTTTCTTCGAGGAGGGGGAGAAAGAAGGAGAAGAGAAGGATGAAAAGAAATACGAGAAGAAAGAGCACCGGCGCCATGGTCTGGAGAAATGTCGAGACGAACGTTTGCCGCGGATGATGCCGCGCTCCGCCGGATGAAGGAGGCTCTATAGGACGGCTTGAGAGGTTGTTCGTTCGGTTCCCTGTCATTCCCCGGAACCCCCTTTCTTCAGGGAGGGGCGGTTTTCCGCCTCATGCGATGTGCATCATTGTACCAGAGGAACAAGGGGGAAGAGCGTGACGAGGGACTCTTTTTTTCACGTTTTCACTCGAATCCGGAGAAGTGAAGAATGTCTCTTGAATGGTTCCGTTCCGGTATGAAGAAAGCGAAAGGAACGCTTCGTTCACGCCGGAACGGAATTTGCGATCGCGGAACTAAAGATGTCTATCGCGCGGAGAGCGAATCGAACCACCAGAAGAAGGATTGTGTGTCCAGCTTGTCCGGACCGCCCCTGACGAGGCAGTCCGCCTGGCTGAAAATTTCGTCGCCGGACGTGTCGTCAGGCGCCGGAAGAGCGACGCAGGCCATTCCGGCCCGAAGGGCCGCCTCCACGCCGAAGCGGGTGTCCTCGAAGACCATCGTCGACGGCGGTTCGGCGCCCATGCGGCGGGCTGTCTCCAGAAAGATGTCGGGCTCAGGCTTCCCCTTTCTCACCTCCGAAGAGGAGACGATCATGGAAAAGAAGTTCCGGACGCCGAGAGATTCCAGGATCTCGCCGGCGATGGAGGCGTTCGAGCCCGTGGCGATCGCCATGGGAAGCTTCCGGCCGCGCAGCTCTTCCAGGACGGTCCTCATAGGAGGATAGAGCCGGCTCGATTTCAGCGCGAGCGACCGGTAGATCGCGTTCTTCTCGTCGACGATGCTCTGGACGTCGTCCGCGAGCCCGTAATTGGCCCGAAAGCGCCGGACCATCTCGGAGATGTCCCTTCCGACGTAGACAGCCTTGTCCTCTCTGGAGAATGCGATGCCCCGACGGGCGAGGAGAATCCGGTCGCTCTCGTAGTGATTCTCCTCGCTGTCGATAAGGGTCCCGTCGAGGTCGAAGATAACGGCCCTGACGGCGCCCGGTTTCGTTCTTCTCAATGACGTTTTTTCCGCAAGAAATCCGATTGGTGTCGCGGTCATGGTGATTCTCCCTTCCTGAAGCGTTCGATGCTAAGGAATTGTAGCACGGAAAAGTTTCAGGAAGCACATTCGGGCTTACGAATCCTTCCGAATTCCTCCCGCCCGCTTCAGAAGCGGAATCAGCCCCGCGAGGAGAAGCAGCACGGGGCTGATTCCGCCTCCCGTGGAGCATCCGCCCGAAGACTCTCCCTCTCTTCGCACCGGGACGAGGATTCTTGCGGTGTTGTCGTCCAGACTCGTCTCTCCGGGTTTCGGATGAATGCGTATGGAGACTTCCCTCATGCCCGGGGTGATGAAAGCGTGCCGAAGCACCAGATTATAACTCTCTCCCGGTAGAATGCCGGGAATTTTCCTCTCGGCGAAAGCATTTCCTCCCGCGGCCGGATCTCCTTCGAAGAAAAAGACCGATATCGCTCGTATTGCCCGGCTGCTCTCGTTGACGATGTTCGCCAGGAAGGTGACCGGCTCGTTGACCTCGAAAAAGGCATTGTTCTCATGAGGAGAAAAAGTCAAGCTGTTTGCCCGAAGATTCAGGAATTCTCCGTCGGAGATAATTGAGTTCCCCTTGGAAATCGCCTGGATCGCTGTTGTGCTGGTGCTGCTGTCTTTCATGTAGACGAAGATGTCGTACCACCCCTGGTTGTTGTCGAACGTCTCGTCGAGTGCGCGCCCGGGGAGCTCCGAGACTGCGTCGTCCGGGTTCAGCGTCACGAACACGCGGTAGTTGCCTTTGGACAGGCTGGAAGTGTCCCAGTCGAGGGTGATTTCCTCCCAGTTGGGGGATGTCGCTCCCCATTTGAAGATCAGCGGAGTCTGCACCGTGCCGAGGAGAAATGGGGTTCCCGTCGTGTTGGCGGCGGGGTCGTAGGTTGCGGCCTCCAAGCGTACCGTCGTCGGGGGACAGTTGACAAGGCTGAAGTTGTGGACGCGCACGGCGATTGTGGCCGTGTCTCCCAGCGGAAGCGCAGTCCCCAGGTCCATGCCGTCCGCGTCTCGGAAGAAGATGCCCCGTATCTTGCGGGCGTATGGATTCTGCGTCTCGTCGTCGACCCATTCCCATGTCTCGTCCTCGGTCGGATGATTGACGCTCTGGAACATCCATATCATGGGGAGGTTCAGCGCAGGATCCGGAGCCGATCCGTACAGTGCGGTCCAGGGGATCTGGTCGGATATGCCGCCCACCAGGTGCGGCGTTTTGAGGACGCCGCCGTCGGTCTTGTACATCAGCGGCGTGATGGAGTACCCGAGGACGGACGATATGGACGGCACCTCCACGTCGAACGCGTTGTCCTTCGTCACCGAGGTCTTTGAGGCGGAGGAGGAGGTCGAGCGCCGGTCCATATGGACGTCCAGCGTCACTTTCTCGCTTTCGTTGAGGACCTTTCCCGTGATTCCCGCGCTGAACTGCGCTTCGAAGTCCAATCCCATGGAAACGGTGAGACTTTTGACGCTCTCCTCGGATGTGCTGCTGCTCCATTCGATCGTCCGCTTGGCGCTGTTGCCGCCGCCCACGTCGAGCGTGACCAGTCCGGAGAGGAGATTGGAGTCGCTGAAACCGGGGATCTGCGCTCCGGCCGAGGGGTAGGAAAGGACGTTCCCGTTCATGTGGAAGGGGTGGTACCAGTCGACGTTCCGCCCGGCGATGAGATGGACGGCCTCGTCCTCGGCGTTCCCCCGCGGGATGACGACCTGGTAGAACGTCTGCCCCGGCGATGTGCCGCCCACCGGAACACGCTGCCACCCGAGGATCGGATAGCGCCAGATGTCGATGGTGTGGCAGCGGTAGAGTACGAAGTCGTCGCGGTTCGTCTGTCCCGTGAGCGAGGTGGACTGCGAAGTAAAGTTCTTCTTGATGTCGTCGTACTTCTTTCCCACGGAGGCGGAGATGGTCAGCTTCTCCTTATCCGAGGCGGAGACGACCTCCAGGTTTGTGCCTGTTTCAGCCTCCACCGAGAGGGAGCCGCCGAGATTGCTGTCCACGTCGAGGGTGTTCGTTGTTTCGCTCGATTCCGTCTCGCTCTGCGCGTACTGGATGAACATCTCGCTGAAGCGGCTGTAGTTGGTCACCGTGCCGGAGGCGTCGGGGTCGATATGCTTCGGCGGTTCGTTGAGAAAGAGGAGCGGCGTGACGTGGTTTGCCAGCGTGATGTGCGTCGGTGTGCCCAGCAGCATGCTGTCGGCGTCCAGGTCTCCGGTGACCAGATGGTGCGCGTCCGACGTCCCGAGATCGAGGGTGGAGGGGTTGTGGATGCTCGCGGTGTCGCCGCTCCTCGCCATAGTAAAGAGCATCAGGCGCGTATTCTTCGAACTCCGCAGAGCGACGACGGGTTGGGATGTGGTCCGTGTCGCCGACGAGGGGTAGAGTTTTCCCGTGAAGCTTCCTGTCTTGAGGTCGAAATCCTTGCCGTCGGACAGATTAGCGTAGGTGATCGGATAATACGCGGAGGCGTATCCCGAAGGTGGTTCCTGGTAGGGAGTGCGGTAGAAGACCTGAAGATGCACACCGGGAGGGACGAAAATGTTCATACCGTGGGCGAACGCGGCGATCAGCTCGTCGATGCCGTCGCCGTCGATGTCCGCTCCCTTCATCCGAACGCGGGCGATTTCAACTTCCCCTGATCTGCTGATTTTCTGCGAAAGGTCGGTGGTGAAGGTCATGCTCGCAAGATCGACGTTCAGCAGACGCAGTTGAACGCTCCAGTCCGAATCTTTGTAGGTTCCGCAAAGGAGCATCGCGTTTCCCGTGCCGTTCCAGTCTGCGAAAGCGATGTCGAAGTTATCCGTCGAGTAGTATCGTGAGTTCGTCGGCCCCGTGTCGAGAGACGTGCTCCCCAGGGCGCTTATTCGGAGCTGCTCGTCGACGGAGAAGAGCGCCGCGGTCAGCTTGCCGTCGGTGGAGACGTAGAGCGCCGCGACCTCCGTCCGTCCGTCGCCGTTCACGTCGCCTGCGGCGATGCGGAGGCCGGAACTTTGATGCACGTTCGGAACGCCGGAGATATCCTGGTAGACCGGTTCGGGGTCGTCGGAAGCGTAGGCGATCAAAAAGCCGGGGCTCCCCCCGCTCCCCCGATAGCCTGCGATCAGTTCGGTCGCGCCGTCGCCGGTGAAGTCCGCCGCCGCAAGGGCGACGCCGTTGCCGTCGCCGACGGGGCGCGAGAAGCTTGCCGCTTCGCTTTTCAACCCGTTCTGATCGACAGGCGTGATCGAGACCGCGATGTACGGATTTGCGGCGGCCGCCGAGGACGGCTCCGCCCATGCCTGGGCGAGGAACGCCTTGTTCTGGTTGTTGCGGACGATGATCATGTCGTCGCCGATACGGTCGTTGTACGTCCGGGGCCGGCTCGTCCACGAGGGATGTCTGTCGCTCAGATTTTTCCAGTCCCCGTTGTCGAAGTTCGCGCTGTTCGGAAGAAACGCGTCCGCGGCGCTCCCGGTACCGTGCTGCGTGATCAGCAGCATCTCCTCGTCCAGAAGAAGCGATGGATAACTTGCGAAAGGATTGTCGACGTCGGTCGAAATATCCGCTCCGGCCGCGGTGGAGAAGAAACTTGTCACAAGCAGCATAAGTATGGCGAAGCAGCAGTGTTTCAAAGAGAACGGAAGCGCGTTTCTGTTCTTGTGCCGCATTTCGAGGACCTCCTCTAAAGTCATGATTCTTTGGGTTGATAGGCATCCTGTCACCGAAACAGGAAAGGGATGGATCCGATCTTGCCGAATCCACCCCTTTCCGGAAACTGGAAGCGCAATGACTGATATTATTGAATAATTTGCTTTCGCCGTTATTCTATCATGCTAGAATGCGAAAGCAAGAGCCTTTCCGTGGGAGTTATCCGAGTTTTTTTCGCGACGCCAGTGGCGCCAGTCCGGCGAGAAGGAGAATCCCCCATCCGGAAGCAGCTCCCGTGGAACATCCGCCTGAAGAGCCCTCCTCTCCTCGTACCGGAACGAGGATTCGCGAAGTGTTGTCCTCATGACTCGACTCCCCGGATTTGGGATGAATACGCATGTGGACCTCCCTCGGGCCCGGAGTGGAAAATGCGTGGCGCATTCCGACGCTGTATCCGCTTCCCGGAAGAATTCCGGGAATTGTCTTCATCGCGAAGGCTTTTCCGCCCCAAGCGGGGTCCCCGTCGAAAAAGAAGACGCTGATCGATCTGACGGAATGGTCGCTCTCGTTGAAGACTCTGCCGTGAAGCGTCACCGTCTCGCCGATGTAGAAGCATATTTCGTCGGCTGGAGGCGATACGGCGAGCAGATCGGCGCGGAGATTCCGGAACGTCGTCCGAGCGGAACCGGAGAGCGATCCGCCTGAAGCGGAAACGGCGCTGTCCTTTTTGTGGAGGAAGATTTCAAACCACCCGCGGTTGTTGTCGAACGCCCCGTTCAGCGCGCGCCCCGGAAGTTCTCCGATCTGTCCGGACGGGTCGAGCGTTATCAGAACCTTGTAGTTCCCCTCGGACAGGCTTGAGGTATCCCAGTCGAAGGTCGCCTCCTTCCAGTTGGCGTTCTGTGATCCCCACCGGTCGATTCGCGGCGTCTGCGAACTTCCCAGCAGGAAAGGCGTTCCCGTCTCGCCTGTGTCGGGGTTGTACGGGGCGGCCTCGAAGCGGACCGTCACGGGGGGGCAGTCGGCCAGGCTGAAGTTGTGGACGCGCACGGCGATGGTCGCGGTATCGCCCAGCGGAATCGCCGCTCCCAGGTCGCCCCCTTCGGCGTTCCGGAAGAAGATGCCGCGGATCTTCCGGGCGTCGGGGTTCTCGGTCTCGTCGTCGACCCACTCCCAGATCTCCTCGTCCGTAGGATGTTTCACGTCCTTGAACATCCAGATCCGGGGGAGGTTCAGCGCCGGGTCCGGGGCGGCCGCGTAGCGCGAGATCCACGCAGTATGCCCGGCGATGTCGCCAACGAGGTGCGGCGTCTTGAGGACGCCCCCGTCGGACGTGAACATCATCGGCGTGATTGTGTAGGAGAGAGGGGACGAGATCGCGGGCACCTCGACCTCGAAGGCGTTCTCCTTCGTCACGGAGGTTTTCGACGAGGCCGTGGTCGTAACGCGGTTGTCCATATGGTAGTCGACGGTGGTCGACGCGCCCGCCTTCAGGTACTCGGCCTTCGCGCTCGCGCTGAACTGGATCTCCTCGTCGACGCTCATCGAGACGCTGAGCGACTTCACTTTCTCCCGTGAAGTCTCGCTGCTCCATTCGATTGTGCGTGTGGCGCTGTTGCCCCCTCCCACGTCGAGCGTGACGAGACCGGAGAGGAGATTGTCCGGCTTGAAGCCGGGGATCTGAACGCTTGTCGAGGGGTAGGAGAGGACGTTGCCGTTCATGTGCGGGGGGTGATACCAGTCGACGTTGCGCCCGGCGATGAGGTGCACCGCCTGGTCCTCGGCGCTCGCACCGGGAACGACCACCTGATAGAAGGCCTGCCGCTCGGTATCGGCGCCGTCCGCCTTCCGCTTCCATCCCAGGATCGGGTAGCGCCAAATATATATGGTATGGCAGCGATAGAGGACGAAATCGTCCCGGTTGGTCTGTCCGGTGAGCGATGTTGACTGCGAGGAGAAGTCCTTCTCGATGTCCTCGTACTTGGCGCCGACGGAAGCGGAGATGGTTGTCTTCTCCTTCGTGGAGGCCTCTACGACGCCGAGGTCGACTCCTACCTCCTCCTCCGCGGTGATCGAAGCGCCGATGTTGCTCTCCACTTCGAGCGTGTTCGTCGTCTCGGTGGATTCCGTCTCGCTCTGGGCGTATTGAATCAGCATCTCGCTGTAGCGGCTGTAGTTCGTCACTGTTCCCGAGGCGTCGGGGTCGATGTGCTTGGGCGGCTCGTTCAGGAAGAGGAGCGGCGTGATCTGGTTCTCCAGCGTGATGTGCGTCGGTTCGCCGAGCAGCATGCTGTCGCCGTCCAGATCGCCGATGATCAGGCGGTGGGAGCTCGACGAACCTATGTCGAGGGGAGTGTATTCGGTCAGATACGCGCTGTCTCCGCTTCTTTGAAGAGACAGGAGGTGGAGCGACACGGCGCCGACGTTGTTTTGGACGGAGAGGACGGCCTGCGATTTATTCTTCGCAGCCGCCGATGGGTGCAGCTTTCCGGTGAAGGAACCGGTCTTCAGATCGATCGTCCTGCCTGAGGAGAAAAAACCCCGTCCTATCGCGGCGGTTGCTCTCCGGTATCCGGTCGGCGTTTTTTTGTAAGGAGTGCGGTAGAAGACGCTCACTTCTGCGGAAAAAGAGGGAGTTGTGTTCGGAACATTGGAGGGAACGGCGACGATCAGTTCGTCGATTCCGTCGCCGTCCAGATCTCCGGCGCCGACGCGGATGATGTACGAAAGCCCGTTCAACGCAAAATTTTCCGAGACGGCGCCGGAGAATTGGGGTGCTCCGTCCTTCATTTCAACATTCAGCACCCGTAGTTTTGCACCGGTACCCGGCGAATTCGGCAGAAGGGCGCACAGGATCATCTCGTTTCCCGTGCCGCTCCAGTCGGCGAAGGCGATGTCGAAATGATCCGGAGAGTAGGCGTCCGAATGTTCCGGAGCCGCGTCGAGCTGGTGGACGCCGAGCGTGCGCATTCGCCGTCCGCGGTCCACCGAGTAGAGAACGACGACCATCTTGCCCTCCGTGGAGACGTAGAGCGCCGCCACCTCCGGCCTTCCGTCACCGTCCACATCGCCTGTCGCGATACGGAGTCCTGAATCCTTATGGATCCGCGGGATGTTCGGGTCGGCGGAGAAGACGGGATCGGGTTCCGTCGAAGCGCGCGCGATGAAAAAACTTGGTTTCCCCTCGGCTCCCGCCCGATAGCCGACGATCAGTTCCGTTGCGCCGTCGCCGGTGAAATCTGCGGCAGCGGCGGCCGGGGCGTCATCCGTATCGTTCCAGGGGAAGCGCGCGGCTTCGCTTTTATACCCGTCCTGATCAAGCGGGGTCAGCGATATAGTGAGAGACGGACCGCCCCACAATTGCGCCAGAAAGGGATTATTCTGGACGTCCCGCAGCATAACCATCGAATCCCCGATCGTTCCGTTCAGGAGCGGAGGCTTCGTCGCCCATGCAAAGTGTCTGTCCTGCAGGTTCCGCCACTCGCCGTCGTGGAAATGGTTGCTGTTCGGCATAAAAACGTCGGTGGCGGGTCCGCGGTCGTGCTGCGTGATCAGCAGCATCTCCTCGTCGAGAAGAATGAACGGAGCCTCGGCGAAGGGATCCGTGCTGCCTGCCGGTTCATCCGCCGGACTCGGCGCCGCGGAGCCGAGAAAAAAGAAGAAGAGAGCGACAATGCAATATGCGGAACAACGCCGTGATCGGCTTTTCCGCTTTTTGTGCGAATCTGGCTGCAGCCTCTTGTTCGGTTGTTTTTCGCCTTCTGTTTCACGTACGGTATGACAGGTCATAAAAAATACACCTCCTTGAAAAATGCTCATCAGCGGAACTTAAAAAATCCCGGATTTGCCATGATCGAAAAGAAACATGAAAATATTAAACCTTCACATAATGTGAGAGTCAAGGGGCGCCGTTCTCTTTGAGGTCTTTATAATGGACGGGTGATAATAGCTTCTCGTTCAACATAGTTGTTTTTACTTCTTTGCGACCGACCCTATTGATGGATCGATCTACTTTGTGATAAAATTTTAGTTCATTAAAATACCGAAAATAAAAAAAATTTTAGGAGGGAGATTCATGGACAAAAAAGACCCGGGAAAAAATGTAAACAAGCAAAGGTCGTCGCCGCGCCTCTCCCTGATGGCGAAACTCGGAGGGGGAACCGCTCTTCTTGCCGTTCTCGTCGTGCTGATCACAGCAGGGGCGGCCATCGTCATTTTTTCGAATTATCTTGAACGGGATGCCCGTGGGAGGACGCAGTTGGCCGTGCACGGCCTCGAAAACATCCTCGAATCGAAACGTTTCGAGACCAGGGCCATCACGCTTTTCCTGGCGAGGTACGGGGATATCGTCGAGGATGTGAAAGCGGGCAACACGGAAGCCCTTCTTTCGAAACTCACTCCGATGTGGAAGGAGACGGATCTGGACTTCGTGACGGTGCTCGACGCCAAGGGAACGGTGCTCGCCCGTCTCCACGAGCCGGAGAAGAAGGGGGACTCCCTTGCGAATCAGCACAACATCCGCGGAGCCATGCGCGGCGAGGTCACGACGGCCATCGAGCCCGGAACGCAGATTCCGCTCTCCGCCCGCACCGGCGTTCCCGTCAGAGACGCGTCCGGCGCCGTGGTCGGCGTCGTCTCCGCCGGCCTTTCGTTTTCCAGGGAGGCCTTCGTTGACCAGGCGAAGGAGCTCTTTCAAGCCGAGGTCACCATCTTCGCAGGCGACGTCCGCCTGATGACCACCATCGCGCAGAACGGCAATCGGGCTATCGGGACGAAGCTCGATCCTGCAATCGCCGGAATTGTACTCGGCGGAAAGAGCTACTCCGGGGCGGCGAATATTCTCGGAGCACCGTATATTACTGCCTACGATCCCATCTTGGGCCCTGACGGAAAACCTGTCGGCATCTACTTCGCCGGCTTCCCGCTCAACGAGGTGAACGCGACGCGCTGGTCCGTGATCCGGATGATCTCCATTCTCGCGGGAGTGGTGCTCCTGGCGGGAATTCTGCTGCAGGGATTGTTCATTCGGAAGATCGTCCGGAACATCCGCTCCATGATGCATTTCATGAAGGAGGCCGAGTCGGGGCGTCTCTGCTACACCCGGGAGGATTTCGGCGTGAATTCCCGGGACGAAGTCGGAGACATGGCCTCAGCCCTCGGTTCCATGATGGAGAAGCTCTGCGCCGTCATCGGGGAGCTTCGCGATGACGCCGGCGATACGGCGCTCCGCGCGCAGTCTCTTGCCGCTCTTGCCGAGGAGAGTCTCGCCTCGATGGAGGAGGTTGGAGCTTCGGTCGAGCGGGTGACCGCACTTTCCGAGCACAGCGCCTCGGCCCTCGAAGAGACCGGCGCCGGGGTGCACGAAGTCGCCGAGAGCGCCTCGGCCGCGGCCCGTTCATCCGAAGAGGGAGCGGAGGCTGCTGCGCAGACGAAGGAGATCAGCGAGCGGGCCGTAAGGGAGGTCGAACAGTCGATCGTCCTGATCCGGGACGGAGGAAAGAAGGTCAACCAGACGGCTCGCGAGATGGAGAATGTCTCCAAGGCTGTGGATTCGATTTCCGGTTTTGTCGCGACTATCACGTCCATTGCCGACCAGACGAACTTGCTGGCGCTCAACGCCGCCATCGAGGCTGCGCGCGCCGGAGAACACGGACGGGGGTTCGCTGTTGTGGCGGACGAGGTGCGCAAGCTCGCAGAACAGTCGGGGCACGCCGCTCAAGAGGTCCAGAAGCTGATCGCCGGGCTCGAAAACGGCGCGAAGAGCTCTCTCGCCGTCACAGGGGAGGCGGAGGAGATCATGAAAAAGACCGTTACTTCTGCTGAGGGAGCGCTTGGCGAACTCCGGAAAGCGATGGACCAGATCGCGAGGACCAGCGACGCCGTGCAGGGAATCGCCGCCGCTGCGGAGGAACAGGCTGCCTCCGCACAGGAGATGACTGCCGGTGTCGAGCAGGTGACCCGCTCCACGGAAGAGGTGATGGGAGCGCTCAACGTGATCCAGAAGGCCTCCGGCGACACTGTGCAGGCCTCCCAAAACCTGTCGGTTGAATCTCAAACGCTCGCCGAGAATGCGGAAAAAATCGAAAGGCTCCTTTCCGGATTCACGGTCAGCAAGGAGAAGAGCCTTCAACCCCGCTGATTAGTTTTTCACCGTCCGTTTTTCACAGAGAGTGCCCCGTAAAAAGCGAAGCCGCTTCGAAGCGGCTTCGCTTTTGCACGAATGATCGTTCTGGACGACATCCGCCTTCGATGCCGCGAGGTTAAGCGCTCTCCGCGGCGATGAGCAATCTTAAGGAAGCCAGCCTCTACAACAGAAAGTTGCGGATTCGGAGATGCACCCGTATCTTGACAAGTCGGCAAAAACGGATAGAATTTCTAAGTTAGATTTATATAACTTTATGATTCTGGAAGGAGGAGTTCCAATGTCGAAAAAACGCGCGGCGAAAGTGAAGAATATTCTCGAAGTATGCTCAGTGTCCGGAAGAGCATGCTCGGGGTGCGTCCGCTCGTGTTTGGACTGCGATCTCTGTCGGAAGAGAGTGCTTATGGTGGGCGGCATCACCAAGATGGAAGACCGTTATAGAGAGGTCGTCGAATCGCGGGGAGGTGTCTTCGAGTATCACGACGGCTATATGCGGAACGGAGCCCGGAACCTGGAAGGCGTTATCCGCAGGGCCGATATGGTGCTTTGTCCCGTGAACTGTAACAGTCATACGGCATGCGGTGTCGTAAAAAGTCTCGGGAAGAAGTATGGCAAGCCCGTTTTTATGCTCGCGGGTTCGAGCGTCAGCGCGTTGGCGCAGGCGGTGGAACATGCGCAGATGAGAGTGTCGGGGTGAATCGGAATTCGCCGAAGTCATGGTTGACATAATAAAGGAGTTCGGGTAAACTCTCTTTTGTGTTATATTTATCTAACAAAAGTCTCCCGAGGTTGTTCGGATCCCGACAAAAGCATTGTGCGAACTCTTCCCGTACTGTGAAGAGTTTTTTTAGGGGCCCTGGTTAAGTTAGCAGATGCTAACTTAGTGCTGGGGAGATGGAAGGAGAAATCGTTCATGACTCTCGAAGAACTCCGACCGGGAGAGTCCGGCATGATGGAGAAGGTGACGGCCAAGGGTATGCTTGCTCAACGGTTGATGGATATGGGGCTTTATCCGGGCGTCGAGATCAAGGTGATCCGAAACGCTCCGCTGGAAGACCCGGTGCATGTCGAGGCCGACGGTTCTTCCGTGAGTATCCGCCACGAGGAGGCGCGTTTCGTGCAGGTGCGCCCCACAGCTCGCGCTTCTTCCGGCAAAAGCGAGGGTCGAGGATGACGACAGTGCAGAGTGCCTTTTCGGAGAAGATACGGATTGCCCTCGCGGGCCAGCCGAACTGCGGAAAATCGACCGTCTTCAACGGATTGACCGGTGCGAAGCAGTACGTCGCCAACTACCCCGGCGTCACGGTGGAGAAGATGACCGGCTGGTACTCGCGCAAAGGAACGCAGGTCGAGGTGGTGGACCTTCCGGGAACGTACAGCCTGACCTCCTACTCGCCGGAAGAGAGGGTGTCTCGCGACTTTCTTCTTCACGAGAAGCCGTCTGTCGTCATCAATGTTCTTGACGCGTCGAATCTGAAGCGGAGTCTCTATCTGACCTTTCAACTGCTGGAGATGCGCGTGCCTGTGGTGATGAATCTGAACATGATGGACGCTGCGGAGGAGGCGGGGCTTTCGATCGACATCGAGGGTCTTTCCCGCGAACTCGGTGTTCCGGCGGTTCCGACCGTCATGAGAGCCGGGAAGGGCAAGGAGGGGTTGTACGACGCCGTGGAGCGGGTCGCCTCGTCCGGGGTGAAGCGTTCGGAGTCTCCGCTGGACTACCCTGAACTCGAAAGCGATCTGGCTGCTCTTTCCGGGCTGCTTTCGAAGGAGAAATCGCTCGTGGATGCCTGCCCTCCCCGCTGGCTGGCCGTCAAGCTTCTCGAAGGCGACCGCGAGGCCGTGCGTCTGGTAAGCGAGGCCGTGCAGGGGAGGCCGGGAATTCAGGAGGCGGTGAACGCCTCTCGCGAGCGCTTCGAAAAAGAACACGGAGAGAGCGCGGATGTCTATATCGCGCGCAGGCGCTACCAGAAAGCGGCAGAGGTCGCGGGACGGCATGTCTCGAAGAAGGCCGAAGCGGGCGCGAAGCCCTCGCTCACAAGTCGCATCGACGCTCTGGTCTGTGATAAGCTGCTCGGCCCGATCATTCTTCTCGGCGTGATCTACGCGCTCTACTCTCTGGCGATCGTGCAGGGGTACAAGCTGACGAACTATACTTGGCCGCTGCTGGCGGGAATGCGGAATTTCATCGAGTCGTTTCTGCCTTCGCCGGGCTTCATCGAGATTCCAGTGCTGAGGGCGCTTACGCTCTGGTTCGTCGATAGTATCAACGCGCTGCTGAACTACATCCCGATCTTCTTCATTCTCTTCGGGCTGATCGCAATCCTGGAGGACAGCGGCTACATGCCGCGAATGGCGTTCATCATGGACAGAGTGCTCAGTCGCTTCGGGCTTCACGGACAGTCGACGCTCCCGATGGTGCTCGGCGGCGTGGTGGTCGGGGGGTGCGCGGTTCCCGGCGTGATGTCCACCAAGGGGATACCCGACGAGCGGTCGCGCCTGGCGACGATCCTCACTATCCCGATGCTGAACTGCCTTGCGAAGGTGCCGCTCTACATTCTGCTGATCAATATCTATTTCGCGGATCGCAAGGACGTTGCGATGTTCTTCATCTCCACGGTCAGCATTCTGCTCGTCCTGCCGGTGGCCAAGATTCTGACGCTCACCGTGCTGAAAAACAGGGAGACGGCTCCATTCATCATGGAGATGCCCGCCTACCACATACCCACTCTTCGAGGCGTTTTCGGCAGGGCGTTCGAGCGCGTCTGGCTCTACATCCGCAAGATTACTACGGTTGTGGCGGCGGTCTCGGTGATTCTCTTCGCGCTGCTCCAGTTCCCCGGTCTTCCGGAGGAGAGTCAGACCCGCTACGAGGCCCGCAAGGATGCGGCCGTCGCGGAATTCCTGACCGCCACGAGCGGAAACAGTCTGATCGGCGAACCGGACGAGAGGGGCGTTCTCGATATCATCCTCTTTCACGATGCATTTCGGGCGGCCCGGATGAACGTCGTAAGTCGCGAGGAAGCCGAGGCGGTACAGCGCGAGTTCGAGGCGCGAAACCCCGCGCTGTACAAAGTGCTGCAGGACAGGCGGGACGAGGAAGCGAGAAGTGCGAACCAGGCGCTCCGTCTCCTGATTAACGAACGGCGCACGATACTGCTGGAAATGCGGCAGGAGCGGATAGAGAACAGTATTCTGGGTATGGTCGGGCACTGGATGGAGCCCTTCTCTCAGTGGGCCGGCTTCAACTGGAGGGTGAACGTCGCGATTCTGAGTTCGCTGGCGGCGAAGGAGAGCAGTGTCGCGACGCTCGGTTCGCTTTATCAGCAGCAGGAGGGCGACGAAAGCGCGACGCTCGAACAGAGAATGGCTGCGGAAGAGTCGGGTTTCTCGCCTCTGCACGCGCTCGCCCTGATGCTCTTCATGGTGCTCTGTCCGCCGTGCTTCCCGACCGCTATCGCGGTCAAGGTGCAGACTGGCTCGACGAAGTGGATGCTCTTCTCTTTTTTCTATCCGTTGATTCTGGGGCTTTCTGCGGCTGTCCTGATCTTCTCGGGCGGAAGCTCGCTCGGACTGACGGGGATGCAGGCTATGTGGGGTTTCTACGCTCTGGCGCTCGCTTTGACCGTCGTTATGGGATTTGCCGGCGGCGCAAGGCGGGAAGACGAGGTGTAAGAGTTTCCGGCTGAAATGAGTGGTGTCATCGATTAGTATGCGGTATGTCGGAAAGGGAAATGCGTCCCCGCGGCGCATGAAGTTCCCCGAAGCATTTTAGGGCGGGGATATTTTCAAGGAGGTTCGTGTCGAATGAAAAGAAACGCGATGTTCGTTCTGTTTGCTGTGGTGTTTTCTCTTGTGCTGGGTACTGCGGCGTTCGCCCATACGCCTCTCTTTACCTGCTGGGATAACGGCGACGGTACCATCTCGTGCGAGGGCGGCTTCTCGGACGGCTCTTCCGCCGCAGGCGTGGAAATACGGGTGGAGAAGAAGGACGGCGGGGAGGTGCTCCATGCGACCATGCTCGACCCGTTCAGCGAGGCGACGTTCGACAAGCCCGACGTTCCCTTCGTGGTGATCTTCGACGCCGGCGAGGGGCACAGGATCACGATCGACGGAGATAAAATCTTTTAGAAAGCGCTGTACGCGGCGTCGCGTTCTTTGAAGTACGATCGCCTTCCCGCTGCCCGTTCAGCGAAATATTCGCAGAGGGAAGCTCCGTACCCGGCGAACTGTTAGATATACAGTAAAAATTTGAAAGGGGTTTTCGTATCATGAAGAAAGTTGTTCTTTTGTCCGCGCTCGCTCTGCTTGTGGCGGCCTTCCCGGCCTTCGCTCACTTCCAGTTGCTTTATACTCCGGAGACGCTGCTCGAACAGGGCGGCCGGATCGAGCTGAAGATGGTCTTCACGCACCCGTTCGAGGGGAGTCCCAGCATGAACATGGGGCAGCCCGAGGAGTTCTTCGTGGTGACCAGAGGCGAGAAGACCGATCTGAAGGAGTCTCTTACCCCGATCATGTGGGGCGGGGAGAGCATGGCGAAGGCCTACGAAGCGGCCTTCCCTGTGCGCCGGATGGGCGACTACGTCTTCTGCCTCGTTCCCGCTCCTTATTACGAAGAGCGCGAGGACGCCTACATCCAGCAGTTCACGAAGCTGATCGTAAATAACGGCGGCCTTCCCACCGATTGGGAGGAGGAGATCGGCATGAAGGCGGAAATCATCCCCCTGACCAAGCCGTACGCCCTTTGGACGGGTAATGTCTTTTCCGGAATCGTCATGGGCGACAGTAAGCCTGTTCCCTACGCGGAGATCGAGGTGGAGTATCTGAACCACGAGCCTCTGATGGAGAAGAACGCATTCGCGAAGGAAGGAGCGATCGAACCGCCGCACGAGGCCTTCGAGACGCTCGTTATCAAGTCGAACGCCAACGGCGAGTTCGTCTTCGGCATTCCGAAGGCTGGCTGGTGGGGATTCGCGGCCCTCGGCGTGGGTCCGGACACGGAACTGAACGGGAAGGAACTCTCCCAGGATGCGGTGATCTGGATCCAGGCGGTGGATATGAAGTAGGTCCGACATGTCGGGTGACTATGCGGTCGTCGCCCTTTTAGTGCTCGCTGCCGTCTGCTATCTCGGCAGGCGGTGGCGGGCCGCCGCGAAGAAGGGCGGGGTATGCGACGGATGCTGTGGTTGCGGCGGAGAACCAGGTAAAAAACAGTGCGCTGAATGATGAATATGAAAATAAGAAAAACAAATAGTATGGGAGCTTTCTTAAAAAAAGAGGGCTCCTTTTTTCTGTTGACGGCCGCTTGGAATTCTGATCCCGGATTTGAAAGAAAAAAGGAAACGTTTTCCCCGGTTCTGTTTCTACGACGGAACGATCATCGGAATCCCCTTGTGGGAGACGATGTCCACCGGGACGCCGTAGACCTCGCGGATCAGCGCCTCGGGTGCGTCCGACGGCGCACAGGTTCCCCGGATCACGCCGTCCTTCAGGAAGAGCAGGCGGTCGGCGAACCGGAACGCGGTGTTCAGGTCGTGGAGGCTCAGCAGTGCGGAGACGTTGTGTCCGCGGACGACCCGCTTCAGCGTGGCGAGCATGTCGAGCTGGTTCTTCAGGTCGAGGCTGCTCGTGGGCTCGTCGAGCAGCAGTACCCGCGGCTCCTGGACGAGCGCGCGGGCGAGGAGCACCTTCTGGAACTCGCCGCCGCTGAGTTCGTCGAGGTAGCGGAGGGCGAACTTTTCGAGCGTGAGCGTTTCGAGGACTGATTCGACTTTCTGCAGGTCGCGCCGCTCCACCGTCCATCCAAGGTGCGGGCGACGGCCGAGCAGCACCGCGTCGAAGACCGTCAGGCGCACGGCTTCGCCCCGTTGCGGAACGTAGCCGAAGAACTTTGCCCGCTCGCGCGGTGAACATGCTGATGCGTCTCTCGATTCGAGAAGGACCGCCCCCCCCTTGGGGCGGAGGATCCCGTTGATCGTTCGCAGCAACGTGGTCTTCCCCGTCCCGTTCGGGCCGAGGAGCGCCGCCATCTCCCCCTCGGCGAGCGAGAAGGTCACGTCTTCCAATACCGGCACGCCTCTATATGAAAAAGAGATGCCGTTCACCGAAAGGATCATGTTCGCTTCCTCCGTGCGATGAGCGCGAGGAAGACCGGCGCGCCCAGAAACGCCGTGAAGACCGACACCGGAAGCGTGCGCGGCGCGAAGGCGAGGCGCGCCCCCGTGTCCGCCGCCAGGAGGAGCAGCCCGCCCATCAGCGCCGAGCCGGGGATGAGGAACCGGTGGTCCGACCCGAGGAAGCGGCGGAGCATGTGCGGACAGACCAGCCCGACGAAGCCGATCACGCCGAGCAGGGCCACCATGACCGCCGCGAGGAGCGAGGAGACCACCATCGTCTCGATGCGGATGCGCGGAGCGGAGACCCCCAGCGAGAGCGCCGTCTCGTCGCCGCAGTCGATGGCGTTGAGGTCGAAGCGGCGCAGGAAGAAGAGGCAGAACGCCGCCAGCAAGAGTCCCCCCATCAGCGGGATGTCGCGCCACGACGCGCGCGAGACGTCGCCGAAGGTCCAGAAGACCGTCGCGGCGAGCTGGCTGTCGTCCGCGAAGTACTGCAAAAACATCGTCCCCGCTGTGAAGAGCGAGCTGAGAGCGACTCCCGCGAGGATCATCACGTCCGGCGTCCCTCTCGTGACCGAGGTGATCACGAGCACCACCCCCATGCAGAGGAGGGCGGCGAGAAAGGCCGACCCGGTGGTGAGCCACGGGTTGACGATGGTGACGGCGTTCACGGCGCTGCTCTGCATGCTCCCCGTGCCCAGCACGATGATGGAGAAGGCCGCGCCGAAGGCCGCCGCGTTCGAGATGCCCAGCGTGAAAGGCGAGCCGAGCGGGTTGCGCAGCACCGACTGCATGGCCGCCCCCGCGAGGGAGAGCCCGCCCCCCGCCAGCAGCGCGGCGAGCGTCTGCGGAAGGCGGATGTTGAGCACGATGATCCGCCACTTCGCCTCCCCGCCGCCGAGCAGCGTGCGGACTACGTCGAGAGGGGGGATGGAGACCGCACCCCTCGAAATGGAGAAGACGGCCATCAGCGCGCAGACGGCGGCGAGTCCGACGAGGAAGAGCCCCTTGCGCTGCACGTGGTGTTCGTAGGCGGGGGAGATATGATGCCCTTCAAGGTGCACGGCCCTACTCCCCCAGTGCGATCTTCGAGAACGCGCGTCCCGAGAATCCCTCGTTCATTACGGAGAAGACCGGCTTCCCCACGAGAAATATGAAGATCTCGTCGGCCATCGCCGCCGGGTCGATGTCCTCGAAGCGATCGGGGTAGAGCGTCTTCCCGACGAAATAGCCGTTGGCGAGCACAGAGCCGTAGTTCAGCGTGTACGAGTTGTACGGCAGCACGCCCCATATTTTCCCCTCGCGCACGGCGGCGAGGGCCGAGAGCGCGGGGTCGTTCTTCAACTGGTAGAGCGAGTTGGTCTGCTCGCCTGCGGTCGTGGTGCTCAGGTCGACGAAGATGATTTCGGGATCCCATTCGAGCAGCTTCTCCTTGGAAACTTGAGCGACTGCGGACGTCTTCCCGCCGGGGAGCGCCGCGACGTTTTTCGCGTTCGTATAGAGGAAGGGCGGGTATCCCGGCTCCGTGGAGACGAAGCCGTGGGCGCCGCGCGAGGCCACCCCGCCGATGTAGCACGCGGGGCGCTTCTCTTCGGGGATATCGACCGTACGGCGGGAGAGTTCGGCGAGGTGGCGCTCGAAGAAGGCGACGATCTCCTCCGCCCGTTCGCTCTTGCCGAGGATCTGTCCCATGGTGCGGAGCGTGGCGTAGAAGTCGTCCTTCTTGTCGGTGAGATTGCCGTACTCCAGCCCCACCACCGGAATGCCGGTCTTCCCGGTGAGCTGGTCGGGGTGCGGCCCCGAGAGCGGAGAGACCTTGAAGATCACCTGCGGCTGCGGCGAGAGCCCGGCGATCAGCTCCGGATTGTCCATTCCCCGGAACTCGCCGAAGACAGGCAGATCCTGGAACTGAGGGTTCGCGAGAGAGTAGGGGCGCGCCGAAACGAGGACGGCGAGATCGGGGACGCGCCGTTCTGCGGAGTCGACGGCGACCACCCTGTCCTGCGCCTGAAGGTAGACGATCAGGCGGAGCGCTCCGGAGCCGGAGCCGATGATCCGTTCGGGCGCGACGGGAACGGTCACGGAACGCCCGAGAACGTCGGTCACGGTCATCTCCGCGGCGGATGCGGGAAGAGCGAACAGGCAGAGAACGAGACAAAGCAGGGTAAAGTACGTTCTGCGAAACATGGAAATCCACTCCTTTTGAAAAATTCGTGTGCGATGCGCAGGTAATAGTAGCACGAAAATGTTGTTTTGTGTCATTGAAAACCTCTTGCTTGACAAGAACGCACTTTTTGTGCAATATAACGCACATAAAGGGCGCTGCAGCAGAGAGGAGGAGACTGATGGAAGCGCTTGAAAAGATCGTCGCTGAAAATCTGAAGCGCCTGCGGGGAGAACGGAAGCTCAGCCTGGACAGGGTGTCGGCGCTCACGGGCGTGAGCAAGAGCATGCTGGGGCAGGTCGAACGAGGGGAGTCCAGCCCGACGCTCCAGACGGTCTGGAAGATCGCCAACGGCCTGCGTGTCCCGCTCAGCGAGCTGACCGACGCGCCCAAGCCGGAGGCGGCGTCCTTCTCCAAGGAGCAGGTCGCCGCCATACTGGGAGACAACGGAAGGTTCAGGGTTTTTCCCATCTTCCCCTTCGACGGGAAGAATCGCTTCGAGTTCCTCTCCATAGAGATGGACGGCGGAGCCTTCTCTTCCTCCGAGCCGCATATCGCGGGGACGGTGGAGTACATCCACGTCTTCGAAGGCGAGGTCGTCGTCATGACGGGGAGCGAGGAGCGGCGGCTGAAGGCCGGCGACTCGATGAAGTACAGAGCGGACAGGCCGCACTCTTATCACAACCCCGGGCGGGAGCGCGCGGCGCTGGCGATGGTCATCCTCTATCCGGAGGAGAATGTCTGAAAGGGGAGTTGTTTCATGAGCAGCAGTGAACGCACCGAGAGCGCGCGGCAGGAGTACGTGCACGGCACGCCGTCCGTGAGCTGTCTCCGGGCGGCGATATGGACGGAGTCCCACAAGGAGACCGAAGGCGAGGCGACGCCTGTGCGGCGTGCGAAGGCCTTCGCTGCGGCGTGCGGGAAGCTGCCCGCGATCATCTTTCCCGGCGAGCTGATCGTCGGCGTCTCCGGCGAATTCCGCCGCTCCGCGATTCTTACGCCGGAGTTCTCGTGGACGTGGGTGGACCGCGAGATGGACTCCTTCGATACGCGCCCGCAGGATCCCTACAGAATGACCGGGGAGCAGCGGGAGTTCGCCCGGTCGGCGATCTGGCCGTACTGGAAAGGAAAGTCCCTCGAAGAGGCGTTCCTGAAGCGTCTGCCCGAGGATACGGCGCGCCTGCTCGTGGACACGGGCATACTGGACAACGACTCGAAGTGGCGGCAGGCGGTGGGCGAGGTGACCCCAGACTACCAGGACGTCCTCTTCCCGAAAGGGTACCGGCGAATCCGCGGCGAGGCGGCGGCGCATCTCGCCGCGACGAAGCCCGACTCGCTCGAGAACCTGGAAAAACGCGACTTCTACAGCTCCGTCGTCATCGCCTGCGACGGGATCATGCGCCTTGCGGAGCGCTACTCCGAGGAGGCCATGAGGCTCGCCGAGGCGGAAAACGACCCCGTGCGGCGCGGCGAGCTGCTGGAGATCGCCGGGAATTGCGCCCGCGTTCCGGCGGAACCTCCACGGACGTTCGCCGAGGCCTGCCAGTTCGTCTGGTTCGTCCAGCTCGGCGCGATTCTCTCCGAAAACCCGCTGGCCCTCAACCCCGGCCGCTTCGACCAGTACATGTACCCGTTCTACGCGGCCGACGTCGAGGCCGGGCGTCTGACGCCGGAACGGGCGCTCGAACTGGTGGAGTGTCTCTGGATCAAGTTCTCGGAGTGGGTCTGGACGATCTCCTCCAACACGGCGAACTACTTCGCAGGGTACAACCAGTTCCAGAACCTCACCGTCGGCGGAAGGAAGCGCGACGGAAGCGACGGGACGAACGAGCTTTCCTACATCTGCCTGAAGGCCACGGAGGGAGTGAAGACGCACCAGCCCGGGCTGAGCGTCCGTATCTCCTCCGACTGCCCGGACGACTTCCTGACGGCCGTCTCGAAGCTCGTCTCGACAGGAATGGGCTTTCCCGCGATCCATAACGACCAGGCCGGCGCGCAGATGCTGCTGCAGGCCGGGTACGAGCCGGAGGACGCCCGCGACTGGAACAACTGCGGCTGCGTGGTGCCGCATTTCCGCAAGACTGGCGAGTGGACCTCCGCCGTGAACGTGAACTTCGGCGCGGCTCTGGAGTACGCTCTCAACCGAGGGAAGAGCCGTCTCACCGGCGAGATGATGGGACTTCCGGAAAAAACGGCGGAGAAGTTCGCCTCATTCCGCGAGGTCGTGGACGCCTTTCTCCGTCAACTCGCCCATCTCGTGGAGCACGCCGTCGTGGGCACCCTGACGGCGCAGAAGCTGCACATGGAGATGGTCCCCAGGCCCTTCCTCTCGACCTGCGTCGACGGCTGCATGCGGAAGGGGAAGGACCTCTCGAAGGGGGGCGCGGTGTACAACGTCGGTCCCGTGCTCACCGGCATCGGGCTCGGCGTGGTCGCCAACTCCCTCGCCGCGGTGAAAAAGCTCGTCTTCGACGAGAAGGTCTGCACTCTGAAGGAGCTGTGCGCCGCCCTCGACGCGGACTGGGAGGGGTACGACGACCTGCGGGAGCGCGCCCTCGCGGCGCCGAAGTACGGCAACGACGACGACGAGGTCGATTCGCTGGCGCGGGAGATCTCCGACTTCTACTACAGGACAACCAGAAGCCATAGAGATGTCTTCGGTTCGCCCTTCAACTCCGCCTTCATGGGAATCTCCAACTACGTTCCCACCGGAAAGGTGATCGGCGCGCTTCCCTGCGGGAGGAGGGCGCGGGCGCCGCTCTCGGAGGGAGTCTCCCCGTTCGCGGGGACGGACGTCTCCACCCCGCTTGCGGCCATGCGTTCGGCGGCCAAGGTGAACCACGACGTCCAGACCGGCGGGACGCTGCTCAACCTGCGGCTGAACAAGGAGATCGTCTCCACTCCGAGAGGCCTGCGCAACCTCGGGGCGATGATACGCGCCTACTTCTCGCTGGGGGCCTTCCACGTCCAGTTCAACACCATCTCCACCGAGGAGCTGCGAGCGGCGCAGACGCGCCCGGAGGAATATCGGGATCTGCTGGTGCGGGTGGCGGGGTACAGTACGCAGTTCGTGAACCTCTCCCGCGAGATGCAGGAGGCGATCATCGCACGGACGGAACATGCCTCCTTCTGAGCCCTTCGTGAAAGGGGAGACGATCTGCGTCTCGCAGATTCAGCACTTCTCCGTCAACGACGGAGAGGGCATCCGGAGCACGGTATTCCTCTCCGGATGCCCTCTCCGCTGCCGATGGTGCTGCAACCCGGAGACGTGGACGCCGGAACCGAAGAGCGGGCGTCTCCCGGGAGGGAAGGAGGAGACCTTCGGGCGTTTCCTCACCGTCGACGAGGTGATGAAGGAGCTTGCACGGCACACGATCTTCTACCGTGAGTCGGGCGGCGGGGTCACCTGGTCGGGCGGGGAGCCGTTCTTCTTTCCGGGAAATCTCCGGGCGCTCGCGATGGCGTGCGGGGAGAGGGGAATCTCGCAGGCCGCCGAGACGAGCTGCTCCTTCGACTGGGAGGAGTGCGAAGATATAGTGCGGCTGCTCGATTTCGTCTTCGCCGACATCAAGCACATGGACGGCGGAATCCACCGGGATCTGACCGGCGCGGACAACGAGCGGATTCTCTCGAACCTGAAGCGGCTTGGAGAAACCGGGCCGGAAACCGTCGTCCGCGTCCCGCTGCTTTCCGGCGTCAACGACGACGAGGAAAATATCGGCCGGACGGCGCGCTTCGTGCGCGAGCATTTCCGGCAGCCGAAGATCGAATTGCTTCCCTATCATACCTTGGGGCGGGCGAAGTACAGGATGCTGGGCATGGATGAATTCCGGGAGGAGTTCGAGACGCCGCCAAAGGAACGGGTCGCCTCACTGGAGGCGCTGATCCGTTCCGAAGAGGTGGAACCCGTCCGCTACAGGTAGGATGTCATCATGAGCGGCGGGCTTCCCGGAGTAAATAGGAAGCCCGTCGTCCGCACCGCAATGAATGCCCCTTTACTGGACTCCAAAACATGTCCGGAGGACGGGTGAAGGAATCTCAGTCGCTGAAGCTCTGTGTCAGCGCTCCCTCCTTGGCCTCCGCGATGAAGAATTCCACCTGCCGCGGATTCTCGCCCGGAGGAGGATCCGAAGGATTCCCGAGGTAGCTGAATTTCCTGCTGACGACCCATCTCAGGATATACTCCGGATCGTCCTCGCCGTCCCAGACTCCGCCGTCGTCTCCTTCCGCGTAAAAATAGACGTATCGGTTGTTCGTGATGATATTTGGCTCCACGGTTTCTCCGGGCGCTATATTGATCCACCCGGCGTGCATCCACTCGTCGTCGGTTGTGAGATAGCTCATTGCTACCGAGATATGTTCATAGGAGTTGTTCTTGAGCAGCACCTTGACGGCGGCTTCGGCGTCCGGAGGTTTCGGCGCCGCTATCGCCAGCGCCAGCAACAGCAGAACGAGAAGCAGCCGCGCCTTTCCTGCGGGCTTACCGACTCTTCCAAGTTGAAACTTCCTCATGCACCGCATCTTCCTCGCTCCTTTCACAGTTAAAAAAGTGATTGTACTTAAAGTTCAGTATAGCACGATTTTTTTGTTTCTCCAGTGGGGCAGATGCAAGAATCGTCGAGGGAATTGACCTTTACATTTCCAGGATGTAGAATGTTTATGTAAGGTTTATATTTCGAGGAGGGGTCTTTATGGCGCGCAGCGGCATCGACGGATATTTTATGGTAAGCGAGCGTGGTAGCACGTATGGCAGGGAGGTTCTCGCCGGGCTCACGACTTTCATGACAATGGCCTATATTCTCATCATCCATCCGAACTGGATGGCGGCGGCGGGACTCGATCACGGCGCTTCCGTTGTGGTCACGGCACTCATGTCGGGCCTGTTTTCAATGCTCATGGGACTCTACGCGAAACTTCCGTTCGCCCTGGCGCCGGCCATGGGCGGCAACGCGTTCTTCGCGTTCACATTGGTCAAGGGGGGCATCGTCCCGTGGGAGGTCGGCATGGGGATGGTCTTCATCTCCGGCACGGTCTTCGTGCTCCTGACGGTCTTCGGCATCCGGGAACTGATCGTCCGCCTCGTTCCGAAGTCGATCAAGTTCGCCATCGGCGCCGCGGTCGGTATGTTCATCGCCTATCTCGGCATGCGCGACGCCGGACTTGTCGCCTTCACCAACACGGGAGTGCGGATCGGCAGCCTGGGAGATCCCAAAGCGGTCCTCGCGCTCATCGGGCTGTTCGTCACGGGAACGCTTCTGGCCCGCAAGACGCCCGGAGGCATCCTGCTCGGTATCCTGATCACAGCGGCCATAGGCATTCCGATGGGCATCACGAAGCTGCCGGGGTCCTTCTTCGCCCTGCCCGCTTCCATAGAACCCATCGCCTTCAAGCTTGACATCCTCGGTGCGCTGAGGATCGAGTACATTCCCTTCATGTTCACGTTCTTCACCGGGGACTTCTTCTCCACGCTCGGCACGGTGCTCGGAGTCTCCCAGAAGGCGGGGCTGCTCGACAAGGACGGCAATCTGCCGGAGATCGGCAAGCCCTTCCTGGTCGACGCGGTAGGCACCGTCGTCGGCGCGGCGTTCGGCTCCACCACCATTACCACGTACATCGAATCCGCCTCCGGAGTCGAGGCGGGCGGACGGACGGGGCTCACCGCGATCACCACGTCGCTCTGCTTCTTCCTCGCGCTCTTCCTCGTCCCTGTGGCGACCTGCATTCCGAGCCAGGCCACCGCTCCGGCCCTGATCATCATCGGCCTCATGATGATGCCCGGCGTGCGGAACATCGTCTTCGAGGACTTCACCGAGTCCTTCCCGGCCTTCATGACCATCCTGATCACTGCCTACACCGCGAGCATCGCCAACGGCATCAGCTCGGGCATCCTCTTCTACACGGCGATGAAGGTGCTCTCCGGCAGGTCGAAGGAAGTGCACTGGGGAACCTACATCCTCTGCATCCCCCTGGTGATCTACTTCCTCGGGCTGAGATAGGAGCGTGGGCATGAAATTCGAACCGAAGGACCGCAGAGCGCTCGTCGACGCGGCCCTGGGGCGGATTCCCTGCGATCTGGTCATCCGGAACGTGAAGATGCTGAACGTCTTCACCGGAGAGGTGTACGGAGCAGAGATCGGCGTGAAGGACGGCTTCATCGCCTGCGTGAGCGCGGATCCGGATGGTGAAGGCCTTGCGTTTTCCGTGGAGGGCGCCGAGGAGTACGACGGGAGGGGGGAGTACCTTCTTCCGGGGTTCATCGACGCCCATGTCCACATCGAGAGCAGCATGGTGACACCGGTGAATATGGCCGCCGCCGTGGCGCCGCAGGGGACGACCACGATCATCACCGATCCGCACGAGGTCGCCAACGTCGGCGGCGTGGAGGCGGTCCGCTACATGGCTGAGGCCTCGAAAGACCTTCCGCTGCGCGTCTACATCCTCGCTCCCTCTTGCGTTCCGGCCGTTCCCGGCCTGGAGCACGCGGGGGCCTTCTTCGGAAGGAGAGAGATGGAGGAACTGCTGGATATCGAGGGAGTGCCGGGGATCGCGGAGATCATGGACTACGCGGGCGTTCTGGATCACTCGGAACGCATGGAGGGGATCCTCGACGCGGGGCGACGGAGGGGCGTCTTTCTCCAGGGGCACGCTCCTTTCCTCTCCGGAAAGCGGCTCAACGGATACCTCGCCGCCGGCATCGAGAGCGATCACGAGTCTCGGACGGCCCGCGAAGCACGCGAGAAGCTGCGCCTCGGGATGTTCGTCGACGCACGCGAGGGATCGGTCACGACGAACGTCGAGACTCTTGTCAGCGCCGTGAAGGATTTTTCGTTTCTGACGAACCTGACGCTCTGTACCGACGACCGGGAGCCCGAGGATCTTCTTTCGCAGGGGCACATGAACTACGTCGTTGCCCGCGCGGTGAAGGCGGGGCTCTCCCCGGCGCAGGCGATCGTCTGCGCCACGCTGAACGTCGCGCGGGAACTTGGGGTGCGGAACATCGGCGCGGTGGCGCCGGGATGGGTCGCCGACCTCCAGATCGTTCCGGACCTCGCGGAGCCGAAGGCGAGCGCCGTCTTCTTCGGAGGCCGCCTCGTCGCCGAACACGGCCGCCTGCTGGTCTCTCTGCCGGAGCGCTCGTTCGATGTCGAGCGCAGGAACACCGTGAACATAAGGATGCCCTCCGCCGGAGAGCTTCGCATTCCGGCGAACGGCGGAAGCGCCAGGGTGAGGGTCGTGGTCTACGACTCGCCGCAGTCCGCCTTCACCCGCATCGCGGAGGAGGATCTCCCGGTCAAGGACGGCTTCCTCGACCTCTCCGGGGATCCCGACCTCAAGTATGCGGCGGTGCTGAACCGGTACGGCAGGGGGAATCTGGCCGTGGCGGTGGTGCGCGGCTTCGGATCCCGCGAGGGCGCCGTCGCGAGCACCGTGGCCCACGACAGCCACAACCTCGCCGTCGTGTACGATACCCCTGAAAACGCCCTCGTTGCGGTCGCGGCCCTCGCCGAGTCCGGCGGAGGGCACTGCGCCGTGAAGGACGGGAGCGTTATCGGGCATCTGCCCCTGCCCGTCTACGGGCTTCTCTCGACGCTGCCGTGCGAACCGCTGGTGAAGCAGGTGAACGCGATGAAGGCCGCCCTGCGCTCACTCGGCGTGGAGACGAAAAATCCGGTGATGCGGATCGTCTCCCTCACGCTGCCGGTGATTCCGGAGGGCAAGATCACCGATCTCGGCATCGTCGACGTCAACGCCCAGAAGCTGCTGCCGCTTTTCGTCGAAGAGCAGCCTGTTCGTTTCCAGAACTGAAGAAGAGACCGGTGAGCGAGAGGACGGGCGCCTGAGATGGAAACGCTGGACCGGTTCGAAACGCCTTTTTCCTGGGAAACGCTCCTGCCCGCCGGTGGAACGGACTGCGGAAGGGCGTACGGCCTCTCCCCCGGATGGAAAGAGGCTGCCCGCGAGGCCTGGAACGTCGGAAAGAAAATCTTCCGCGGAACGGCCTTTCTCGAAACCTGGGATCTCTATGGGTGGGGCGAGGAGCGCGAGTCGGTGATCCTCCGGCGCGAAGACGACTGCGGCGAAACTGCCCGAAACGAGACGCTCTTCATCGGCCCGGGTGCGCGGCACCTCTCCGGATCCCGCAACATCGTGACGGTCCTGTGCACTGCGGGCGGAGCTCTAGAGGAACGTGCACAGGAGGCGGCGAGCCGGGGAAACCCCCTTCTGCAGTACTATCTGAACGTCTTCGGAGTCAAAGCGCTTGAGCATATCCGGCTCTCCGTACAGGAAATCCTGGCCTCGCGCGCACGCGCATCGGGCTGGGGAGTGACTCCTTCCCTTGCTCCGGGGTCGCTGCAGGGATGGCCGTTGGAGGGGCAGAAGGACCTTTTCCGGCTGACCGGCGGGGAAGCGGGCGGCATGAGCATCAACGACGCCTCGTTTCTGACTCCCGCCCTGAGCATGTCGTTCCTCGTGGGAATGGGTCCGGGGTGTGCCTCGACGTGCGTCAGGTCGCTCTGCCCCGATTGCCCCCGTTACGAAAGCTGCGGGTGGAGGCGGGAGAACAATCCTCTGTGAACCTTTCGGAGCCGTCCGCTTACCGGGCGGCTCCGAATCTGTTCCGGATTCCCCTATCGCGGGGCGAGGCGCATGGCCTCAAGAAAGCGCGATTCAAAGTCCGGTTCGGACTCGAGCCGAAGGTGTCCCGACGTCGCCGCGATCTCCGCTCTGAATTTGCCGGGTGGGAGTTCCTGAGGTGAAATATAGAGTTTGCCGGAGCCTCGTCCGATTTCCACGAACAGGGAGGCGAGCGGAGCGATGCTCAGCTTCCCGTCGCGGCAGTCATGCCGAAGCCCAGGCTGTTCCGGCTGCCGAATCCGGACTCGTAGCCGAGGGCAAGCAGATGGGACAGCCCGAAGGCTGTGAAAGGAAGCATGTGCCCTATGACAACCTCCCCCGGTCGTATCGTGATGGCCTTGCTGGTCCTTCTGCGTTCCATGTACTCTCTGTCCGGTTCAAAGCGCACTTCTCCTTCCGTTTCCTCTCCGGTAAGAGCGGCCCATTTTCTTGATAGGTTCATCGAGAGGACCTTCCAGAACGCGGGATCGTCCGGCGAAAGGTACTTGTGCGCCTTCTGCGAATCGTAGACGCTTCCGACAAGGGGAGAGATGCATGTGAAGCGCCCCTTTCCGCTTTCGAACAATCGGGGAGGTTCGCTCTTGACGGATGCGACCTTGGCCTTCATGCCGCCGATCTCGACCGTCCCGGCCGAGAGAAGGGCATCCATGAAGATGGTCGCCATTACGTCCAGGCATGATGCGAAGGTCCAGCGGAGCGTGTCGGTGGTGAAGACGAGGCGTCCGTTTTCCACCTTCGTCGAGCCCGGGCCGCCGAAAAGCTGGCTGAACGTGAAGAATTTGTACGGTCTCCGTCCCGCTCCGGGAAAACCCTCCTCGTGAAGGCGGGCGGCCCATTCCGGCGCCTCTCTTCCGGCAAGGCTGTAGACGAGTCCTGTGAGAATATGGTTGTAGTTGACAGGAATGCTCGATCCGAAAGGGATAGAGAACGTAACTGCTATCCTCATGAAAAATTCCTCCTCTGATGAATGATGTCCAAAGCCCCGTACCCTTTTTCCCTGCCGGCGCCGAAGCCTTTGAGCAGAGCGTAGCGTAGCGCGGCTCCCGCATAGGGGTGGCCGCTTTCCACCGTGACGCGCCCCTTCATCCCCTCCTTCGAGGAGTGGACGTTGAAGCTTGCCGAGAGCGTACGCCAGCATGGGGTTTCCGACTCCGGCAGAATGGCGGAATTGCCCGTAAGCCGTGCAAGTTCCCGATGGGCGTCCGTAAGCTCCCGTGCGACGCTGAAGGGAGGAAGCAGCGGGGCAAGCGTGCGCAGCTCGACCGGCTCGGGAAGAGGCGAGGGGAAAGCGAGATCTTCGCTTTCGATACGAACAAGAGGGCTCTGTTCGGTCGTCTCCGAGACGACGCGCATGAGCGTCACCTCTCCGAACACTCCGGAGATAGGGCGGTGCATCGCCTGTAACAGAGCGAGCGACAGCAGCTTGTAACTTTCGCCGAAAAGCGCTGCGAGCAGGATGCCCGAATACCCCTTCGACGCCCGAATCAGCCGGCGCGTACGAACGGGGAGAATCCCCTGCGACATCAGGATATCCCATAGTCCGGGAAACGCGTTTTCAAAAAGAGAGCGGGGAATATCGCCCCGTGCTTCGACCTGTCGAAAGACGTCGGATGCGTCCGTCCTGAAGTACGCGGCGATCTCCCCGGCGAAGATCATTTTTACTCCTCCTCCAACCTGAGCGTAGCGTACCCCAGCAGGGAGAGCGCTTTTCCGCTCCCCGACACCAGGGCTTTCCTGGACTTGGGGCTCTCGGCGACGTCGTTTTCACCGTAGGCCAGCATCGGGAAGAGGCTGTGTCCCATCCATCCGCACCCCCAGCCGAGCCGAATCACGGCCTCGTTTTCGTCGAGGTGCTCTCCCGAGTATTCTTTCTTCCAGAGTTTTCCGCTGTTGTCGAACTCGTCGAAGAACGTGCTCTCCAGGCTCCCGGTGAACTCGGCATGATCCTTGAGCGCGCCCACGATGTCGATCAGATTGCGGAAACGCACGCCCTCTCTTCGAGAGAGACTGTCCAGCAGTGCTGTATCGATATCGATGGAGAAGCAGAACGACACCCCCGGATCCAAAAATTCCATGAAGAGAGGAGCGGAGCGCGTCTGTTGGCCGTTGCGCTGTTGCTGGATCATCGGCTTGAGCGCACCGCCGCTCAGCGAGAAGATGTTGGCCGCCGCCAGAGTGAATCCGTTGTCGGACGGTTCGCTGTCCGCAACGGAGAAAGCGCGGAGAATGTCGTTCTTGGGATCCGGCCTTTCGGTCCCTGACGTGTTGCGGAAAAGCTCTTCGAGCGGGCGCGCATGTTCTTTGTTCCTCCGTATGGCGCCCGCTGTTTGAGGGTTCGATTTTTTCATTTCACCGATCAGGGCTCGGGTTCTCTCCGTCCATTTCATCCTGAGAGCGGAATCCTGAAAAATATGCGAAAAGAGCAGCGCCTGCCTGAGAGCTCCTTTGACGCTCGTGCCCGGGATGTACCCCTTTCCGAATGCGTTGCGGACGAAGGGGCGCGCCTCCTTGTCGAGAGAATGTGCGACCGACGGAGCTTTGAGTTCGTAGAGGGCAAGCTGCGCACGCTCCTTCTCATCACGGGGAAAACGCTGAATCGGGGTCGGACGCCGGTAGTATTCGTTGGCCGTAATTCGGCCGGAGGCGTACTGCTCTGCTACGAATGACTCCCTGAGAACGTACGCCTTCTTCCGCTCTTCGTCGATGACGTATCTGCACGCAGGCTCCGCTGCTCCCCCTCCGATATGCACGGGAGAGAGCGTCCTGAGAGTCGCTTTGTAACGCACTTTTCGATATGCGAGGGTGCGTCCGCTCATACAAAAACCCCCTTCACGCTACGGGCAGAAACGGAGGTCTGCCGTTGAAAATAACGGAATGATCCGCAAAGGCCGGGGTAATGTCCTCAGCCGTTCCGCGGGGAAGGAAAGGAAAGACAGATCCTGCAGCCAGGCAGGCAACCGTAGGCTTGGAGATATCGCTCGCCTCTCCGGTAAAGCCGCGCATTCGCTGAATTTCATACCCCAACGGTTTTTTCCCCTCCCGTGCGCATCTTCCTATAAGGGCGCTCTCCGCTTTGTCCGGAAGAAATGCGCCCAGAGCCATCGCGCCATTTGCCTTATCCGGAGGAACCGCGCCGAACGGAGTTTGCCCTCCGTCGATGAAGCTGACTTCGAAGCGTCCCCATCCGTGCGAGCGTTCGCCTCCGAGACCTGTATCCCCGAGAAGGCGCATCGCGCTTTTAAAAAGGGATCGAAGATCTTCGGGAAGATCCGCTGCAAGAACGCCCCGCACTCCGATGTGCGGAACGATGCGCTTGCGAAAGTAGGGAACGGCGCATCCGGTCGCCCGGTCCACCGCGGCCGATCGAAGCCGTTCCTCGTAGAAAAGATCGGGCGGTTTCCCTTCCGGAAGAACCCCGTTCACATACCCCCGCAGTGTCTCCACCGGCAGCCACGTCCATTTTTTTGCTTCCTTCCGCTTCTCCGGCCCGACGTCCGGGAAGGGAACACGCGGTCTTGGAACGTAGAATACGCCCTCCTTCTCCCAAAGAAGCGATGAGACTCCAGCCTCCTGCAGCAGTCTGTTCACATCCGTCGAAGAAAAAAGACGGGCCGCGCAACAGCCTATGCCCCCCCAGACCGTGGATGCGTCGATCCCCTCCCTTGTGCGCTCCAGATCGCCGGCGAGGCTTCCCGAGCGTATGCCGGAAGAAAAAGACAGAAGAGAGACGATTCGCGAATATACCATCCGGAAGGCTCCTACGACCCCGAAAAAACGGAGACCGCCTTGTCGAGCACCGCCGGAACGTCGGCCGGGGCGAAGCCTCCCAGTTCCTCCGGAACTTCCTTCTCTTTCCCGAGATAATATCCGCGGGTGCGTATCAAGACCTGACCGATCTTCACCGAAACTCTGCCGTTTCCGCGGCTTCCGCCTCCTCCCAGAGCGTCGTCCTCGAGAAGAGAGAGCATTTCCAGCAGGTGTCCCAGATCCTCGCGCAACGCTCCGGTCTCCTCCACGGTGTACACGGTCTCGAAAGCGAATTCGGCTCCTGCGGGAACTCTCTCTATCTGCCTCGGGTTTGCCGCGCAGGTGATTCTGTCCAGTCCGTTTTCCGTTTTCCATTCAGTGTAGGGGAGCCCTCCTTCGACTTTTTCAAGCTCCTGAAAGCTCTCCTCCGTCAGATGCGCGTCGCGGACGATGATTCGTGCGGGCAGATTTCCCTTTTCCTCGACGCGCGTCGCTGCGCTGGATCCGAAGAGGCGGCAAACGGGGCAGGCGGAGTCGGTGCACTCGTGCCGGTATACGCCCGAGCCGCCGTTGTGATCGAAGCTCTTGTCCAGAGTCCGCTCAAGCAGACAGCGGAGTTTTCCCTTCAGAGAACTGCCGGGGATATACGGTTTTTGCGTGATCGGGTCGCGGATGACGTTGGAGTCGATGCCGCCGATGGCGAGTTCCGAATTGCTGCCGCCGATATGAAGCCCCGTGAGGCAGCGGATTGTTCCCTTGAAAATGACCTTGCCGAGCAGTGGTTTACGGTTCATCGTCGTTCCTCCTTGGCGAATATCGAAAACGGTCAGTTGGACTCGAAAAACTTGTGATAGGCCAGCACCGCGTCGAAAAGCTGGCGGAATCGCTCCAGGTCCTTCATTTCATGCACCTTGTCCAGGATAGGATTGAAGAAGTCGGCGAAGGGCTTCATCGTTCGCTCCCTGCCTGCGGCATAGACGAGGTGGTACTTCAAAAGACGAATCTCCTTCGCAGTCTCCCCCTTCATGGTACGCGCTCTCGTGAGCTGTCTTATGATGTGTTCGTGAATACGGCGGATCTGCGTCGTCTTGATTCTGCTTTCGGAAAAACTTTTCCCTGCCTTCTCCGCGATTTTCACAAGCGTTTCCGCTTCCAGCTCGTTCAATGCGGCGAGTCTCGCAATCAGAGCGTTCTCCTCGGCAAGTCCCTGCGGCGATGCCGGGCGAGGCGGAACGTTGCTTCTGTTTCCTCCGGTTCCTCCTGTAGAACGGGGGGTGTTTGTGTTGTGATACGGCATGACGCTCGTCCTCCTTGCTATTAAAAAATGTTCGGATATCACTCTTCCGAGTTCGCACGCAGCAGCCAGTCGGCCCAGACCGCCGCACTCCTCGCCGCGGCCAGTTCGTTGCTCTTTGCATCGAGAAGCCGCAGAAGCAGATTCTTTTCCTTGCCTCCGCGATTCAGGCGCGACGCGGCATAGGCCGCCAGCGGCTTCCAAAGAGGCCCCTTGCTTTCCGCGATCTCCTGCAGATCGAAGAGTCTTCGCAGAAAGGCTCTGTCGTAGGCTGCCGAAAAGCGCCTCCCGACGACGCTTCCTCCTGCGAGGAACGACGAGAGCCACTCGCAGACCCGTGGAAGCTCCGTCCGTGTGTTGAAGGTGTCTGCCGTTTTTGTTCCTCCGACGGTGCTCCGATGGAAGAGAGAGAGGCTGTCCTTCGCTCGACCGTCCGATGTTCGATGCTCCTTCGCGTGGTGCTCGGCCCGTTCCGCCATTTTCGCTCCTTCGGAAAGCGGCTCCTTCGCGTCCAGCGTCACCATCCCCCCGGAGATGGTGAGCGACGGCGTATCTCCGGTGTACATCCGGAAGGCTTTCACGACGTCGAGCGCGAACTCCGCAACCTCGTTCCAGGCTCCCACGGCGAAGAGGTCATCCCCGCCGGAGTAGATGATCACGATACGGCGCGGCGCGTCCTCTGGAAAAGCTCCTTTCAGAAGGCGCGGAAAGAACTCCGGTATGCGGGACTCCTTGGTGCGCGAAGCCAGCACCGGAAGAGCGCTTTTGAAGAAAAAGGTGAGCATTCGTGAAAGCGTGGCCACCCGGCTGATGCTGTATCGATTTCCGAGTCCCTCCGCGAAGACCGTTCCCAGATTATCGACATCCATGCGGAGCGCGCCCAGCTTCCTGTTGCCGACGCACCCCTCTTCCAGAACATTTTCGAGCTGGTCGTCGAAGGCGTACTCAGCCCACGGAAGGGCCAGAAATCGCCCGTCCTCCCGCTGCAGATCCGCTCTTACGCGGCGGAGCACCCAGACTCTTTCCACGTTGTCCGGAATAGCGGGGCTCTCGCGGTCGGTAACAAGTTGCCCGTTGCTTCTCCAAAGATACTTCGCATCGTTCAGCTTCCCGCCGAGAGCGTAGAGCGACGCGCAGGAAGCGCATGCCGCATCCGCCTCGTCCTTGATGGGAAGCAGGCGGTGCGAGCGTGCTCCGCAGACTCTGCACGTCTTTCCGTCGCCGTCGTCCGAAACGCCCAGAATGAACGGAAGATGCTCTGCCATCGGCGCCGCTTTTTCGAGAGTCATCAACGTATGAAGTTTTCGAAAAGCCTCCTGAAGCCCTTCGGATGTCTTGATGCCGTTCCATGAAAGCGGCTGCCACACCATGGCCAACGAGAGGCGGGGGTCGCGTTCCCAGAAGCTCTTCGACATCTCGCTCCGCAGCGTCGAAAGCCGTTCGCGTATCGAGCCCGTATCCGGCAGAAGCAGACGAAAATGTCCTCCCCCCGAAAAAAGCACCTGCGTCGCGGGAAGGTTCAGCTCCCGAAGCAACAAGTCCGCCGTCTCCTCAAGCAGCAGCTCCAGATGAAACGACCTGGCCCGCAGCCCCCGAAGCGCCCCCTTGCTGCTTACGTCGTAAATATAGCGCTGAATTCCGCGGATATCCCCCTCGACCAGCAGGAACGGAGACTTTCGGGTGAACGTTTTTTCGATCTCTCTGTAGGGATTGGAACTCTTCAGAATCTCCGGAGCATCTTCCTCGATGCAGCGCTGAAGACATACAGCGATCATGGCCGTGGTTCTGAGGTGATCGAAAAGAGATATGTCCGGAAAACGATCCTGTTCCTCGGCGACGAGCGTCTCTCCGGGGACCAGCGCGGTGTACTTCTCAAGCACCCGCAACAGCCACGCCGGAGTCCGCTGCCTGGGAACCGCTTCATCGAAGCAGCGTTTCAGGCCTTCCTCGAGGATTTCGTAGTTGAAAAGGATGGAAGCGTCTCCGCGGTGAGCCGGGAAGAAAAGTCTGTCGTCCGAAAGAGGAGAAACGGGAAAAAACGTCGAGTTCGGCCCCCTCTCACTTCCCGGAAGCTGCACCTGGTCGAAGATGTTTCTCAGAGCGGTGTTCTTGTCCCAGTTCTTCGTTCCTTCCACGTCTTCTCTTTCCGAAGAGGATAGGTTGTCCGCATGGGCTACCACTGCGGCCAGAGGAAGAAGCGTGTGGTCGTCGAGGTGTTCCAGACGAACGGAAGCGTTGGGCGCCGTGTGGTGATAACGCGCCGCGAACGAGAAACGCTCCCAACCGTTGCTTCGTTCCTCGAGCCAGTCCGCTCCCACATCCATGTGATTCCGGCGTCTTCCTGAAGCCCTTTGCACCAGCTTCCCGATGTCGTGAAGCAGTCCGCCCATGGCGACCGAAATAATTCTTTCACCGGACTCGCAAGCCTTCACAGAATCTCCTCCTTTCGGAAGGAGGAGTGCGCTTCAAGAGTCTTCCTCTTTCCGTCGCGCCTGCGAATCTTGCTGCGCAGGCGCTTGATGCGCCTCCGTGCGGATGTCCTGGATGTTGTGTATGTCCAGGAGTCGATCTTTACTTCCGGTTTCATCAAGGAGCGCTCCTTTCCTCCGCAACGCGGTTTTTGATTTATTACAATTAATTATCCTACTCTTATATTGTAACATTATATAGTCGGCATAGCATTGCTACACACCGTGTTTTTTCACGCGCAAAATACCTCTTTTTCATCCGCGATCTCTTCGGCGGCGCCGGGCCGTTTACCCTCCAGAATCTCTCCTGTTTCGATGTTGTACAGCACCTGCGGTCCGCCGGGAAACGGTCGAATGATCTCCCGCGGTACAATCCACCGCCCTCCGTTTTTCCCGGGGTCCAAGGAGTACAGCATTCCTTTCGGTGAATAGACGAACGAAAGTACCCGAACCTCCTCGTAGATATGCGACACGCCGTCATGGAGCATCGCCTTCTCCCCGGGAGCGACCATCGGAAGCCATCCATTCTCCTCACCCGTGGCAGGCTGCCTCGCCTCGGCCCCGTATCTCTGCGGAGAGTGCTCTTCGAGCGACGGGAACATCTCCTTCATCCGCTCGAGAGTCTCCACGACAAGAGATGCTTCCTTCTTCTCCGCAAGACGAATCGCCTCTTTCAATATATCGTCCAGACGCGGAAGAATCTGCTTTGTCAATCGCAGCGATCCGTACGTTGAATCGTAAACAGAAAAACCGCGCATCTCTCCCCCTCCGAAATTCTCCCCTTTTCCGGCGAAGATTCCCCAATCCGCATCTCCCTCGCGAACCTGGCAGACCGAGCAGAACGCATCGCACACGTACCTGCCTGCGCCGCTCTTTTCCTGCGTTCCCGGAAAAAGAAAACTGACGCCGCTCGTCCTGATAAAGCGGTTCAAGGGGTACTGGGAGAACGGGCTTTCCATCCCGTAGGTCTCGTCGCGCACCAGGTTCCGTCCTACGGTTTCCCGGAAACCGGTCACACGTTCCGCTACCTGCAATTCGCTTTCACAAACAAAGAAAATCTTCGATCGCAGCATGCGATGGATTGCTTGAAAAAGAGGAAACACCGCCTTTTGTATCTTCGGCGTGGTTCGTGCGATCGTCCTGCTCTTTCGAACGACGATCTCCCCCGGCCCGTGGTAGATCCGATTAACCCGAAAGGCCTGCGCCAGATGACGGTAAACGGCTCCGGGGTATCCTTCGCGGAGCAGTTGCGAATACGAGAGCGATCCGCTCCATCCGTGTCCTAGCGAAAGCACATAGTTCTTTTCCGCACACGCGCGCAGCGGGAAGGCATGGTGCGGACCGTTCGCCGCCTGCTGCTTCAAAGGGTAGAGATCCTGAGGCACGGGAAAAGCAGGATTCAACTCGTTGTGCAGCAGACGGAGAAAAACCTTGTTCAAATCGCTGAACGGCGCTTCCGAACAGTTCGCGGATGTGACTCTCCTCTGCTCTTCGGCGGCGCAGAGCACATTGGCGTAGCGCAGATATTCATTGTCCAGGTAGAGCGTGTTCGGACGGAAATCGCGCGCCAAATATCCTCTCAAGCCCGTTCTGTAGACGAAGTCGTCGATGTCCAGAATAATCACGAGACCGGGGCAGTCGCGTCCGGTTCGTCCTGCCCGCTGCCAGAAGGAGCGGGCGTCGGCGGGCGCACCGATCAGAATGACAAGGCCGATGTTGCCGATGTCGATGCCAAGCTCAAGAGCGCTTGTCGAGACAACTCCCTTCAACTTCGCCTGTGTCAGCGCTTCCTGAATCTTTTCCCGGCAGTTGTCCTCGTACCCTGCCCGGTACGGGAGTATGATTTCGTTTGCTATCAATGCTTCGATCTCTTCAAGCGGTTCTCGGGCATTCTCCTCGTTTTTCTCCTCTTTTTCACCGCGGACGCTGCGTTGAAGATCCGAGGCCAGTTCTTCCACCCTTTTCCGGGAGTCGGTAAAAATCAGAAACCGTTCGTTCCCGGCCGAATTCGACACATCGCGCCCGATCTTCCGCAGGAATGAGAGATATCCGTCTCCCGCGGAAGAGATGGAGCAGTGGACTATCCGCTTTTCGAATGTTGGAGTACCGTCCCGCTCAGGACCGATATAATGAAAATCCACCCCCGTCAGCGACCTCATGAAATTCTCTCCGTCCGACATCGTCGCCGTGCTTGCCAGAAACTGCTTTCCCGCCGTTTCTGACGCGCTCTCCGCGCCCGGTACGGCTCCGGCGGCGGAGCGAAGGCGCCGCATCAGATACGCCATGTTGCTTCCGAAAACACCGTCGTAGATGTGGGCCTCGTCCAGAACCACGATTGAAAGCCTGCGAAGGAACGAAGCGGTCTCCTGCTCGCCGATCGACGGCAGAAGCCACGCATGCAGAACATCGGGGGTCATCAACACGATTCTTCCTCTCTGAAGACGAGGAATCCTCTCCTTCATCGGAATGCTGCCGTCGATAATCTGCACGAGCCGGGAGTCGAGCCCCACATCGGCCGCCGCCTCCCGCCACTTGATCGCCTGATCCTGAAGCAGAGCGCGCAGAGGGTAGAGCGCCAGCACCGCCGAATCCGGGGTGAACAGAAGGTGCGAGGTCGAGATGGACGTAAAGATCCTGGTCTTTCCGGAGGCAGTGTTTGTGCAGACGCAGATGTTCTTCCCCTCGAGACCTTCGGAGATTCCTTCGCTCTGATGAGAGTAAAGTCCCTTGGGATACAGCCTTTCCAAAGCGTTGCGGACTGCGGGATGCAGCTTTTCGGGAAGTGCGCCGTACCGGGCGGGCGCGGCATTCTGCACGACTTCGTCCACCACGGCGACGTTCCCTTCCCGGAGCGCCCTTTCCGCCAGGCTCTGTATCTTCATGTGTCCTTCCTCCTTAATTTTCGCCGTCCTCGTTCTTTTGTCCCGCCCCTTCCGAATCGGATTTTCGCCGACGGGAAGAACTCGTCACACCGTGCGGGTAACTTTTGATGATCTCGATCTCGCGCGCCAGCTTTCGAGCTGCTCTGGAAAGCGGAAGAAGATTGTGCTTCCCGTGATCCACCGTATATCCCCCTCTCCGGCAATAATATGGAAGAGACCCCTCTTCTATTCGACGAACCCCTCCCAAGGAGGCAGCTTTCCCCATCTTTCAACAGTAGCGCTCCAGGGGTACTGAAGCTGATACATGATCACGCTGTCCTCGGCGGGATCGATAAGCTCCCGCAACCGGTTTTGCAGCTTCAGCGCGCCCCCCTTCGCCGTTTCTCCGAAAAAGACGCTGTTCTGCTCCCAGTACAGCTCCTCCGAGAGCGCCTTGTGCACCTTCACGACCTTGCGCCCGGAAACGTCGTATGCGACGATCAGGTTTACCTCGCCGTCGTATTTCATCCCCATGCGACCAACTCCAGCTTCCCCTTCTCGATGCCGAGATGCGTCTTCTTCCAGGCTTCGGGGGAGGGGGTCCATATCATCACCACTCTGTCTTCCTCAGGGTTCAACAATCGCGCTATGTCACGGCGAAGCGCCGTTTGTTCACCCTGCGCAAGCTCCCCTTCGAACGTGCTGTTTTGGAGCCAGAACATCTTGCGCAGCATTGTCTTGTGAAAACGGGCGACTCGTTTTACATTCACATCGTAGAAAAAAATGCAGTGCATCCGGCACCCCCTCCTTTGAAATCCACGAAACTCCAGCGAAAATCAGGGGTTCTGCGAAGAACGCTCCCGGCGATATCCAGCGCGTATCTTTCGAGCGCCTGCCAGAGTGATTTCGGCCACCCCCAGTCCGATTCCTCATCGATGCCGAACATCCAATGCATCGCGCCGATCATCGCCTCCCTCGCCGCCTTTCTCCCCGTCTTGTTCAAAAAACACCCGAAAGGCGTCGTCTCGGTCATATCCGGTTCGAATCGTTGATGGCGGATGAGTGCCGCCAGGGTGAGGTCGGCGAGCAACGGCTTCAACCCTTCCGCCATGTCCAGAGCCAGCGTGTGCCGTCCTGCTCCCGGCTCGTGCAAAAAACCCACCGCGGTGTTGAGCCCGGCTTTTGCGAGTGCAGGGACACAGAGCGCATACACGATGCAGTTGCAGTACGAAATATAGGCGTTGACAGGATCGAGAGGAGGCCGCCGGTTGCGGCCATGAAAGCCGAACCGGGGAGGCACACGGCGCTCCAGCTCTTCGAACATCTTCCGGCTGATCGCTCCTTCGATACCCATCAACTGGTCCACTCTGCCGGCGTGCAGCGCGTCCGCCGCAGCATGGACGATCTCCTCCCGAAGAGCGTTCGTGAGCCACTCGGCCATTTCGAGCATCTTCTCGAGAGAGTTCAGTTTCTGCAATACAATGCTGCGGGCGAAGAGCACCCGGCTGTCGTTCAGCACGCACAAAGCCTGGGCTCTGCGTACCGCGGCGAACTCCGGCATGCCGCCGGAGGGGAATTCATAGGAGCAGTACGCTCCTCGTCCATTCCATACAACAGGAGTCTCGGCGCCCATGACGGTCTCCTTTCGATTTTCTTCAATCGTGCAGGAAGACCGCTCGTCCTCATGAACGGAGCGGTCTTTTCAAGTGCGGTTTTTTTCTATGGAGGGGAGTGGAACGGAGGTTTTCTATTCGTGCCGTTTTTTGAGACTGTTGCTCCCTTTCGGGTGTCAGAGATGCGTCACCGACACCGCAGTGAAGCGACGCGCAAGATACTCGGCCGCAAGCCTGCGGTGACAGAGGTCAGGCTTCGTCTCGCTGCAGAGCAGACAACCCATGTGCAGCAAATCGGGAGAGAGCAGCTTTTCCGCACCCCGTTCCTCCAGCAGGCGCAGATACGCTCTCTCGTAGTCGTTCCAGCTTCCGTTCTGTTTTTTGAAATCCTCAAGAATTCTCTCCGTCGGAGCCAGCAAAGGAACATGAAGGTACCCGGCCCCGCAGATGTTCTCCAGGAAGAACGGCAGATCCTGCATCTTGGAAAAACCGGCGAGATGCGACGTGTTGCGGAGCCGGATATCGATCACCGTCCGGACTTGCGCCTTCCCGAGCGCGCCGAAAAAATCACGGGCGCTCCTGCCCGAACATCCTATCGTGAACAGCGTGATCATTCGTCCTCATCTCCGTTTCTGGGTATGTACGCCATCTTCCGCTCCTGCATCCCGCACACCAGCCTTACAAGCTCCTGCTGAGAGAGAAACAGGTCGTCCTCCGTTTTTCCGTAAAGCGCCAGCAGGCGCCGCATGGTTTCTTCGTGGCGCTCCGTCGAACCGTCCGCCAGAATATGAACGACATCCTCCCCCTGCTCAGCAAGCACTCGCCCCGCAAGAATGCAACGGTGGCATTGAAGCGGCTCCTTCTCCGCGCACAGAAGAGCGATGCGCATGCGGGAAGCCCCTTTCAGAAGCCGTGCCATCCCGTTCCGGAACGCCTCGCTTCGGGCGATCAGGTCGAAGTCGGCGCGGCCGTCTCTGAAGCAGGATGAGTCCGCAGGACGCGCTCCCAGCTCCTTTCCAAGAAAAACGTAGGAGATGCTGTTCTTCGCCAGAATATTGCGCAAAGACTCTTTATTGAAGGCCGGAAAACGGCGGCTGAAAGGAGCCGAGCGAACGTCCGCAATCGCCTCGATGCCGTGCCGTTGCAAAAGGTCCACAAAATCTTCGGGCGAGTGGTCCGAATGCCCTACGGTGAAAATTGTCACGCCTTGCCTCACCTCTTCTCGAAGAACTCCCGCAGAAAAACAGCCGCCGCAAGCTTGTAACATGCACGATAGACGCCTGATGGCGATTCTCCGCTTGGCGACTCGAACGGAAGCCCCAGGCTGATCGTCAGCCATGCCTCCTTGGTATTGAGAGATCTTACAACGGAAGCGGGCATCCTGTCGAATCGCAAGTCCGTCACCTTCAGATTGTAGGCATTCCCTCGATACCGAAACGATGCCCGGTACGACGTTCCCTTTTCGTCCTCCGTGACAAGAAGCCGAAAATTCGACGGACGTATCAGAAAGAGCGACGAAGTCAGCCCGTTCGCTTTGTCCTCCGGAATCCTGTCGTTCAGCCCCTTTCCGCTATGAAAGCCGTCGATCCACAACGACTCGGGCGAGTCCTCCAGAAACTTCAGCGAATCGAAACCGAACGGAACACTCTCCCACCTTGACCATCTCACCGAAGGATCGAAGAAGTAGTTTTCTCGCTGAAACGGAAATCGCGAGTCCCTCCCCTTCAGAGGAATCTTAATGACGTCCAGCAGCTCGATCGAATATGCGTTATTGGGTTGGATGCAGTCGAAGGAAAGCGTGCCGTTGTCGCTTTCGCCGACCGGACGAACCCAGTGGAACGAATGCTCCGGAGCGACGGCCTTGCCTGCGACGCAAACGCCTCCTAGCTTTCTGGACTTCGCCAGACAGATTGTTGTCTCTCCAATATGCATGCTCCCGACCCCCTTGAAATAAAAGTTGCTCACAGAAGGAAGCGTTGTTATCGCCCCCTGTCTTTTTTAATAGCATGCATATCGGTGAAAAAAGAGTTCGAGAAGGTTTCAATTCGATCTTATTCTTAGGGAAGACCGGTGGTTCCCACTCCGGAGAGGTGGCTCACTTTCATCGGAGAGGCGGCTCCGTCACAATCTGAAAGGTGGTTCTCGGAGAGCGTAATTTCCACTGGGCTTCATAGAGCCAGCCCCTCAACTGCTCTCGATAAAAGGTTTCAGTTGTCAGAAAAAATCAGTAAGAAAACATTCAAAGCTTCAAAGAAAAGAGTGAAGACTAACCAAAGTAAGATCTCCGGGGCTGAGCGACACCGATGTGTTCTGAATGCCGTTGCTGGGGTCATTTCTTTGTCCATTGCCTGTCGAGCGGGTACTTCCTTCCGTAATACCGTTCCATCAGATCCGTCATTGCTTCCAGCGCTTCCTCCTCCAAAATCCGATCCTCGAACAGACTCTCCCACAAGGCATCGTTTTTCGACTCGATACCACCCTTTCCGAATGGCGCAATCCATGGGGCTATGGACCGTCTCTCGTCAGAATCGAACTCCCTCCTGAAGAGCGTGTCTCTGGCCTCCAGTTCATTGATGAGCTGAGGAAAATCCCGATGTGTTTTCCTCCGTTCGCTGGCCGGTACAATGCACTCGGTAATGTCGAAATAGTAGTTCTCTATCTGGGTGATTATTTCTTTTTGCGTGATCTCCTGAGTCCTGATTTTGACTTTCTCGAGCCGGCGTTGACCTTCCGTGAGCAGATCACGCTGCAGGAACTCCCACTTGACCCTCCTTCCCAGGCAGATGTATTTGATGAATTCGTCTTCCACCTGCCGATAGTCAGGACCCGCTTCGGACTTGATGATGACAGGGTCTTTCACCGAGTTGCCAATTCCGCCCGCCAAAGGGAGGTCAACACCGAAATCGTGTTTTAGAAGCTGCCGCACAGAGAAATGAACAAACATGAATTGCATCCCCTTCCTGACTACTGGATATAACGGTCTCCGAGAGCCGCCGTTCCGATCATGACGGAACCGCCTCTCCGATGAAAGTGAGCCAGCGTTCCGACGACATGGAGCCGGATCTCCGGAGAGAGAGCCACCCCGCGAGCGGGTGGTTTTGGTACTCTAAAACTGACCACTACGGAGGAGTCTTTCCCGTCATGGTCTTCGACAACCTGACCGCCGCGGTGGAAAAGATTCTTCTGGGAAAGGAGAGGAAAGAGCAGGAAAGCTTTGTCCGGTTCCGGTCCTGGTACACCTTCGAGAGCCGCTTCTGTTCGCCGGGCCGCGGCAGCGAGAAGGGCGGAGTGGAAGGTCTTGTGGGATTCGCCCGCCGGAACTTCCTGGTCCCCCTCCCCCGGGGAGAGAACCTGGAAGAGATCAACGACAGACTGCTGAAGGAGTGCGTCGCCTACGGCTCCCACAGAATCGGCGGCCGGGAGGGGACCGTCGGAGAGCTGTACGAGGCGGAAAAGGAACTCCTCATTCCCCTTCCCCGCTATCCCTTCGGAAACGAGCGGACCGTATCGGTCAAGGCGGACAAGTACGCCACCGTCATGGTGGACAAGAACCGGTACTCCGTCCCCGCATCCTATGCCGGCCGGCCCCTCAGGGCGATGCTCACCGTGGACGGTGTGTCGGTCTACAGCGGAGAGAAGCGGATCGCCGTTCACGGAAGAACGTTCGGAAACAATCACTGGGTCCTCGATGCGGACCACTACCTCGAGCTCCTCCGGGAACGCCCCGGAGCCTTCCGGGACGCCCGTCCGCTTTCGGAGTGGAAAAAGACGTGGGGGGCCTCCCTGAACGCCCTTCTGGAACGGTTCCGCGAGCGTCAGGGAGAGAACCGGGGGATCAAGGAATTCATCGACGTTCTCCTCCTCGTCAGGACATACGGGCAAAAGAGGGTGGAAGAGGCGGCGGAGCGTGCCCTGGAAAGCGGACTGGGCAGCGCCGCCGGAATCCGCCACCTCCTCGAGTCGGCCGAAAGGCGGGAGGAAACGATTCTCCCTCTCGAGTCCGAGCGGTGGACCGTCCTTTCCGCGGCGGACGTCTCGGCCTATTCCGTCCTGGAGGCCGGCCGATGAATACGGCCTTCCTCCTGCAGCTTCATGAAAACCTGAAGAGCCTCACCCTGGGCAATGCCGCCCGGCACCTTGAGGAACGTCTTCGCCAGGCCGCGGAACGGGGATCGAGCTACGAAGAGTTCCTCCTGGAGCTCACGGACCTGGAACTCCGGATCCGCTCCGAGAACAGGGAGAAGAGACGGCTGAAAGAAGCCCGTTTCCCACTGGTCAAAACATTGGCGACCTTCACCTTCGAAGAGGCGCCGCAGCTCGACAGGAGACTCGTCGGTGAACTGGCCGCCGGAGACTACATCTCCCGACGCCGGAACGTCCTTTTCCTGGGCAAAAGCGGGTGCGGCAAGACCCATCTCGCCACGGCCCTGGGAATAGAAGCCTGCCGGCAGAATCTGCGGGTCCGTTTTACCACGGCCTGCAATCTCGTCAACGAACTTCTGGAAAGCCGGGGGGAAAAGACGCTTGCCCGTACTCTGGGCAAGTACACCCGGTACGACCTGCTCATAGT
>Ga0334890_1000190_pt1 | contig 119819 bp, 91 predicted proteins | sample GraSluR1_MG_3_FD_207220 | JGI IMG/M metagenome (GOLD analysis project Ga0334890, IMG submission 207220) | Sludge microbial communities from methane-producing bioreactor in Wageningen University, Netherlands - Granular Sludge_31_08-R1 | ecosystem: Engineered > Bioreactor > Anaerobic >... | reverse complement strand
CCCCATCGCCGAGGCGATCGACGAGGTCGGCTGGGACCAGTGGCTCTCGGTCGAGGTCTTCAAGTACGACCCCGACCCCGAAACCATCGCCCAAAGGAGCATCGACTACCTCCACAAATTCTGGCCGTAGCCGCCCAGCTCGGCCCAAAGCAAGACGCACCCACGAGGCAGGCCCCCCGCGCCTGCCTCGTTCTCTTGCCACCCGGCTATACTGAACAAGTGAGGAAGGTCCTGAGGGACGCTTTGGCGCGGTGGAAGTGGACGCGGGCGCGCTGGGGGGTGGTGCGGGTGCGCGAGGCGATCTCGGTGTAGGACAGCTCCTCATAGCAGCGGAGATGGACGACGTCGCGGTGGGGGTCGTGGAGCCGCTCGACGGCGGCGGCCACGCGTTCACGCGTCTCGGCGCGAAGCCTCGCATCCAGAGGATCGCCGTCGCCCCACGCGCTGTCGGTGCGATGGCGGTCGAGCAGAGCGATTTGCGCGGACGTCTGGCGACGGCGCTTGCGGAAGGCGTCCTGGGTCTTGGCATAGGCGATCTGATACATCCAGGGCCAGAAGCGCTCCGGCTCGCGCAACGATTCGACGCCGCAGATCATCGCCAGAAGCGTCTCCTGCAGCACGTCTTCGGTGACATCGTGACACAGCGTGATCCGAAAGACGAAAGGATGCAATCGCCGCCAGACCACGCCGGCCAGCTCGCCCATGCCCGCCCGGTCGCCCGCGCGGGCCCGATCCAGCAGGACCATGTGTTGATTCTCCGCATTCATCGCTACGCTCCACGCGCCATCCGCTTACCTTTGCCGGCAGGACGATCCCGCCCGATCTCATCGGCCGACGTCTGCCCCCTCCACCACGGCCGTCACCTGTATGAGGCCGCCATCAACGCAACGGTCACACAGATTCGACAGGCGAGTCGTCGTTTTGTTCCCCCGAATCAGCGGAGTTTTCGGACGCGACGGGCCGTTCGGAGGATTCCGCGCCCCCATCGAGCACGCGCCAGGCGGGCGGCGCCAACTCGGGCAGGTCCCACGGGCCGTTGCACCGATGGCAGCGGTCCATGTCGGGCCTGCGGCGCAGCCCGCAATTGGCGCAGGTCACCAGCGCCTCTTTCGGCCGGGTCATGCGATACGTGATGTACGCCGGCAGACCGAAGGCGAGCGTGCCGAGCAGCCACAGCGAGCGGACGCCGCCGGGCAGCCCCGTGTCGGCCGCATCCCGCACCACGCGCCACGCCAGGAGCACCGCCAGCAGAATCCCCGGCAGGATGATCCAGACGGCGCTGAGCAACTGCATGACGATGCCCTGGCGGACCAGGTCCCGCTGCATCGCCGCGAACGAATTGGGCACGAGCAACAGGGTCCGATGGCTCGCGCCGGCCTCAATCCGATTGGCGAGGAGGAATGACGCAAGCGTCAGGGCAGGCGGATGAACGTTCTCCAGCAGGTACTTCGACACCGTCAGCGCCGGGGCCCACGGTACTTCGAACAAAGCCGCCCGCGCCGAGCCCATCGATCTCACGTGGTAGCCGGCGCCTCTCCATACATCTTCTTGCATTCGCGTGTGGGCGGTTGTCAGCAAGCGGCCATCCTTGTCGAAGATCGACATCGCCATCGAGGTCCCCTGCCGCGAGACGCCGACCGCAAGCAGGCCGGCGTACTCGTCGTACTCGGGCCCGATCGTGATCGCCCGGACCTCGTGCCGGAGCAACCGGGAAGGCCGACGCGACCCTTCGCCGTACAACGTCTTGGGAACAGGCAATATACCCTTTGCGGGAACCAGTTCCAGCGTTCGCTGGTCCAGAAGGACGATTTGCCCTGAGGCGTCGATCACAGGGGCATACCGGCTCCAGTAACCGCTGCCCGTGCCGGATCGTATCGTCCAGCGATACTCATATCGCGGTGGTGAATCCTCGTCTTGTGCTTCCCGTAGCACTCGTTCCTTGGGCGGCTCCCAACCGAGACGGAGACGTTCGTAGTGCGGCGGAGAGCCCACGACAAGCGGCCTTGACAGCATGGCGTCCGTCAGCTCAGCTCCGGCTTTGACGATCATGGCCTCGCAGTCGATCGCGAAGAAACGATGCAGGTTCCTGTCGTAGACGATGTGGCGCAGCGAGGCACCGGCAACGTGGACGGGATCGCGGAATCGGCCAAGCTCCTCGCCCGCCGACTTGGACACGCCGTCCGGTCCGGCGTAATGGACCGCCGTCGGCCGCTCGATGCTCCCACCGCCGTCGCGGCGTTCCCAATACGTATCACGAAACACGATCTGCCCGGCCGACCGGTCGAAGTACATCCACGCCTTGTCGGCCGAGTAGTAGAACACGTCCGAGCGGTCCCCGCCCGGGCTTCTGGAGAGGAAGTAATCGGCGAACCCCAGCGTCACAATGAGGGATTCGGAATCCATTCGTGCATAGGCGCTCGAGCGTCGGTCGGCATTGGGATCGTTCTCGATCTCGTCGGGCAGAATCCCCGACGGCGAGACCTCCACTCGCGTGGCCTCCTCAGGCATGCGGGCGCAGAGCAACAACTCCGCAAAAAAGCGGCCCCAATACAAGGGGATCGCGAAGAGCACAAGGACCATCACGCCCGTGGCCAGGACCCTGATGCCGTAGTTCGTCGTGGTTTTCATCGTTCGGCACTCCTAAAGCGAAGACGACGCGAAGCGGCACCAAGTGCCGGCCAGGCAGGCAAGGATGAAGATCGCAAGGATCGCGGCACTGTCCGGACCGAACCCCTTGATCACGAGCAGCAGCGGCACGAGCAGGACCACCGGCAGCACGCCCAGCGTCGGGGCCAGCGACCGGCGGTGCCAGCCCGCGTAGATCCCCACGCTGTAACACGCCAGGCACATCAGGAAGAGGCCGCGAAACACGTCCGGCACGACCCCCCGATAGACCGGCACCCCGTCCACATTGGGACCAAGCAGCATCGTCGCCGCGACGGCCGGCGGGAGCAGGAGGATCAGGATCGCCAGCACCCCGGCGGCGATGCGGGCGATGAAGATCTGGGCCCGCGTGACGGGCAGCGCCGTCAGAAAGGCCGAGATGTTCCGCACCCGGTCTGCGTACATCTGGGCCACTCCCAGGCCGCACAGCCCACCCACAACAGCAATCGTCGCCGCAATGCCTCCTGCGATGCCGAAGAGTTCGCGGTCGCTTCCGTCGAAGCTCACTGCGATCGAGACCAGCATCGCGGTCAGCAGTCCGCTCAGGATCAGGGCGGCTGCGAAGTAGGCGACGTGGTCGATGATCTCTCGTTTCAGCAGCGTCCAATACGTTCGCATGTCAAACCTCACTTCCTTCGACGACCGCCGCCGTGGCCGGCCTCGTGCACTCGATGAAGATGTCCTCCAGCGTCATGGCCAGTTCGGTGCAGCTCTGGGGCCCGAACGTTTCGAGGATCGCCTGCTTCTGCGGGTTCCAGTCGGCGACGGTCAGCACCATCTCGCGTCCGGCGTTTCGCTGGTGGATGATCTCGGTGATGTAGAGGTCCTTCGGGGCCTCCGATGGGAACAGGATCTGGAGCTTGCGGACGCGGCGCTTGAGTTCCTCGAGCTCACAATCGACGATGAGCTTTCCAGCGACCATGATACCGATCCGGTCGGCGATACGCTCGACGTCGCCGAGGATGTGCGAGCTGAACAGGATCGTACGGTCCTGCTTCTGGATCAGGTCGATGGCCAGTTCGAGGAACTGGCGTCGCGCGACGGTGTCGAGGCCGAGCGTCGGGTCGTCGAGGATCAGCAGCTCGGGATCGACCGCCATCGCCAGCGCAAGGTTGAGTTCGGCCCTCATGCCGGCCGACAGCTCCTTGATCTTACGATCCATCGGCAGCCGGAAGGTCTCCATGAGCTGGCTGAAGAACGCCTCGTTCCAGTGCAGAGCCAAGTCCCGGCACAGGCCGATGAGCCGGCGGACGCGGTAGTTCTGGATCAGGTTGTGTCCCTCGGCCACGTACCCGATGCGGGCGCGGGCCCTGGCGGACAGGCGTCGCGAATCAGCGCCCAGCAGCATGGTCCGGCCTCGCGTGGGCGGCTCGAGGCCCAGCAGGGTGCGGATCAGCGTGGTCTTGCCGCACCCGTTGCGGCCGAGCAGCCCGTAGATGCAGCCGCGAGGCACCTCCAGGTCGATGCCGTTCAGCACGCAGCGGCCCTCGTAGTACTTGACCAGATTCTCAACGACAATCGGATGGTCATCCATTTTGAAACCTCTCGTTCCTCATTCAACGGTCCACGTCCTGCCCCCCCGCCGCCTGCAACGCCGCCGGGGCGCGGTTTCGGTCCTGTCCATACCATGCGTCAACGATCTTCCCGTCGCGTCCGATGACGAAGTTGACGGGCCCATCGCTGGATTTCATCCCATAGCCCTCGGCGAAGAGCTTCGCCGTATCCTCGGAAGAATCGAGGATGCAGGGAAATGCAATCGCCTCGTCGCGCACAAACGTCTGCGCGATGCGTGGGTCGTCGGCGACATTCACGGCGAGAATCGCCAGTCCCTTGTCTTTCGTCTTCCCGTGCAACGACTGGAGATATCGCATCTGTTCGCGGCACTCGGGCGAACCGACCTGCCAGAGACAGAGCCACACGACCTTGTCCCGCAAGTCGGACAGGCGGATCGCGTTTCCAGAGATCGAGGGCAGGTCGAAGTCGGGCGCATCGGAGCCGGGCTTCAGAAGGAAGTCTTCCAGCTCCGGCGGCTCCCACGCGCGGAACCCTTCCGGCGGCGACCACGCGAACGTCTCGTCCGAAATTCGCTCGTCGATTTCCACACGGAACCACTCCTCCGCAATCACGTGGTTCTGGCCCGCCAGCCGAACGATCTCCTTGACCCGGCGAGGCAAATGGTCCTTCCGCGAGAGCCAGTAGTGCCGCGTGCGCTGCGCCTTGAAGTAGCTGACCTCGATCACGTCGCACTCCTCGCCCGAGGCCTCGTTCGTCCCTCGAAGGCGAATTCCGTCGATGTGGGGCTCGAATTCATCCGCACCGTTGAAGAATACTCTCGGAGACCACACAAGATCGCTCCAGGCGACGCCGAGCCGAGCCATTTCGTCCGCGACGCCGGCCGGGGAGCCGGCCATGTTTACGTAGACGTTGGATTGCGTCGATTCGTTACGTTCAAAGTCGTCGACTTTCAGAAACGGCCGGTCGCCCGACCAGAAGACCCGCAGCCGATCGCCGTCGGCAACGACCGTCGTGACCTTCGTACTCATTCCGTTGGTCATCTCCACGCGAACGAGATTCGGTTTCTTGAGCTGGACACTGTAGGCGGAAGGCCCACTGCCGGGACCGCTGCAGAAACTCCGATACGACAGGGTCCGGGCCTGGTGTGCCGCATCGAGCATCGCCTCGTACAGGGCCCGCGCCGCCGGTTCTTCGGCCACGATCATCGCCGGCCGCCAGCAGGCGGCCGAAGCGCCGAGCACGTACAGGGCCCAGGCCTCGACAATCACGGCCGCCGCCGTCACCACGATCCAGATATTGGTCTTCTTTCTCATTGGCATATAGACGTCAAGGATTCACGACCGTTACTCCCGCACGCGCGAGAACTGCCGACGGCACAGCAGCAGCACGCCGACCGCGCCGTAGACACACGTCAGCACCAGGCTGTGCACGACGCAGGCGACGCTGTGGGACAGGCTGAACCGGCCGACGGTCAGGGCGTGCGGGCCGTACTCGCCGCCGGCGAATTTGCGCAACAGCTCGAAGGGCGGCCACGCGTACCGCACGAAGGCCGTCAGCCACCCCGCCCCTGCTTCTCCGCGCAGCAGAACCATCAGGGCGTTCATCAGGAGAAAGCCCGCCACAAAAACCACGAGCAACAGCAGGGAATTGAACGCCCGCCCGAGGACCACCGACAGGGACGTCGAAAGGGCCGCAACGGCGTTGAACAGCAGCCACGAGGCCAGGAGCCACACACCAATTCCCTCGATGCTGTTTCTGGGCGTCAGCCAATCCAGCACGCTGAGCAGAACGCCGGTCAGCAGCAGATGGATGGCCGCCTGAAGCGACAGACCGACCAGCCGAAAGAGGTAGAGCTTGCCCGTCCAGAACGGCTTGGTCACGAGCACGCAGATCCGCCCGGAGGCGATGTCGTCGCCGAGAATCCCCGCGCTGAGGGTCAAGGCCAGGAACAGGCCGCTGCCGACGAGGATGAACTTGCCCGTGGTCTCCGTCTTGGTGGGGACGAAGCTCCACCAGAACACACCGTAGACCGCCAGCCAACTCAGGTGCGCGATCCAGATATAGCTCCGGCGGAAGTAAGTCTCTCGTATCAGCTCGTACGCTCTCATCGGTTGTTCCCCTCATCACAGAGGCGAAGGAAGACCTCTTCGATGTTCTCTCGCTGCAGCAGCACGCTGGTGATCTTCGCTCCGGCGGCCACGAGGTCGCGGACGACGTCGGGGACCTCGTCGGGCTCGCCGATCGCGATCATCAGTTCGGTGTCACAAGCGCCGAGAACCCTGGAGGCAGACAGAGTCACCCGCGCGAGCGCCTCGCCGTTGGAGACTACACCGACGCGCAGTTGACCGGCCTGGCTGGCGGTCAGTTCGTCGCCGAACTGCACGATCCGGCCGCGGTGCATGAAGATGTAGTCGGAGGTCAGCTTCTCCAGTTCGCCCAGTCGGTGGGAACTGATCGCGACCGATGCGCCGGCGTCACGCGACTGCTGGAGCAGATCGCGCAGCTCGACGATGCCGATCGGGTCGAGGCCGTTGCTGGGTTCATCGAGCAGCAGCAACGGCGGATCGGACATCATGGCGATGGCCAGGGCCAGCCGCTGTTTCATGCCCTGGGAGAAATCGGAGGCGGGCCGGTCGGCGAACTCCTGCATGTGCAGCCGTTGAATCGACGCGTCCACCTGCCGGGCGACGCCCTGGGCCGGCAAACCCAGCAAGGCCGCGTGGTACCGCAGCACGGCCCGCGCGGTGTAGAGGCCGGGAAAGACCGGGTGCTCCGGCATATAGCCCAGGTAGCGCCGTGCCGCGACCGAGCGGGCGGGATGCCCACAGATCCTCACGCGTCCTTGCGTGGGCAGGATCAGTCCCGCGATCAGATTGAGCAGAGTGGACTTGCCCGCGCCGTTGGGGCCGATCAGGCCGACGATCTGGCCTCTGCGGACGGATAGAGAGACATCCCGCAGGGCGCACACCGCCTTGTCGAGACTCGCAAACGGCCTGCGGAAGACTTTTGTCAGCCCGTGACACTCGACGACCGTCGGCTGCACGCCGGCCTCGCAAGCGGTTTCCTGTTCTGTCTGTACGAGCACGCCGTACCTTCCTTTCCAGACTCGCTCAAATGTTCTCGGTCGTGCTGCCCTCGGCGTCGCTGAACCGCCAGAGCAGGTCGTGATCCGGGACCTTGCTGCGAGGATCGTCCGACCTCTTGCGTTGCCTCGCAGCGCCGCCATTGTCTTGCATGTCTTCCCCGACGCTGTAAACGAGAAAGCCATCGGGCTCGACACGATAGCGCAACGGTTGCTCCACGTATGGATCGATGAGCTTCCCCAGCTTCAAATCGTCAAGCGATGGTGGCAAAGCGCCGTGTTCGGTGCGGTATTCGAGCAGCCCCAGGCCGGCCCGCGTCATGTGCAGCCGGGCGACCATGTCGCAATGGAACCCTTTGAAGAAGTCATTGACGTGCGTGGCCCAGTGCGTCAGGAAGTGCTTGCCCCGCGCATCGTTGAACTCCTTGCGAATGCCCGTGTCCCTCGGCACGTAAGGACTCTCGAACATCTGCACCGCCTTGTGCATGGCGTGCAGATAGGCCGCGTGGGCCGCGACGAACAACGGCCGGAAGGTCACAATGCGGAACATCGCCCGATTGATCGTCTCCAGTGCGTTGTCCTCGTTGCCCACCGGCTGATCGTCCTGCATGGCCTCGTACAGATCGTCGCTGGACAGACCGAAGAACCACTCGCCTCGCACCAGCCGTTCGGCATCCACCGCTCGCACCAGGGGTTCCACGCCGTCGAGGTCCTTGAGGATATCCTGTATCTTCCGGCTGGTGTCCGCGTCGGGCGGGGCGACCGCGCAGAGCGTCTGAATCGTGTAACAGCAGTCTCGGATCAGACACAGACGCGCGAACTGTGTGTCCATGCTCGGATCGGGGGCCAGCGCGTCCGCGATCCTGAATTGGCGCCGCACCACCTCCCACGCGGCAGTCCCGTCACCGGCCTTGGCCTGGCGGTAGGCCCGGGCCCGGGCAATGGCGGCGAGACGTCGCAGATCATGGAACCCGAACGGCCCGTCGATCCGGCCGGCTTTGTAGTCGCGGTCGAATCGACATTCGGGTCGCTGCATGGCCTCTTCGAGCAAAGCCAATGCCGAAGCGACTTCTTCTCGTTGGAGGAGCTGTTCGAACTCGCTCACCTGATTGGCGTCGAGATCGTGGGCCAGAAGACCGTACGCCAGCCGGCCCGCGTATTCGAGCAGGTCCTTCTTCGGGGCCGGCAGCCCCTTGAGCGTGGCAACCGCCTGCTGGTAGAGCATTGCGGCGTTGCGGGCATCCGGAATCGGCTCCGGGATCACTTTGGCCGCCGTCATGGGCCGGCCCGCTTGCTTCAGGTCCTCATAGGCCCGGCGCAGTTTGCCGTGAGACCGGGCCAGCGCGATGCCATAGACCGCCACCAGCAAGCCAACGACGACACCCATGCCGATCAGTATTCTCTTCGACCGTCTCTGCATCTTCGTCCCTCACGTCTTGAAATCGTCCTACGCCTCTTTCGACACCAGATTGAATCTCTCGATCGCGCGATGGAACCATTCAACCAACGTCGCCTTGTCGATCTGCATGTGGAAGGCCTCGACGACGATCCGCTCGATCTCGTCGCAGACGATCCGTCGGCGCACCGCCTTGCTCAGATTGCTGTCGAGGCTGGCGACGAAGGCCCCGGCGCCGGCCCGGGTGACGATGATGCCCTCCTGTTCGAGCTGGCGATAGGCCTTGGCGATGGTGTTCGGGTTGATCGTGAGCTGCTGGGCCAACTGGCGGACGGTCGGCAGCCTCTCGTCCCGAGCGAGCCGGCCGAGCGCGATCTCGCGCTTGACCTGATCGATGATCTGCAGATACACGGGCCGGTCGGATGCGTTGTCGATGCGAAACTGCATGGGCCACCTCAAAATTTGTACTACTACAACTACTACAAGTATATCGCCGTCCCTGTTTGGGTTCAAGCCCAATTTTTCAGTTTTTCTTTGGCGGGCCTTGCGTGCCTGGCCGAGGACCTGGTGGGACCGCTCGAAAATCGCTCCTGGGCCTTGAGAATCCGTTTCTCTCGTGTATAATTGCGGGGAGGGCTCGTGTAGGGCCAGGCATCCCCTTCTTGCCCGGTGAATTGGGAAAGGAACGAGAAAACCACACAATGCGAACACCACGCTAACAATTGCCCACAACAATGGGTGGAACGTTCGCGCCACGCAACGTACGCCGGCATGAACGGATAGTCCATGAAGGAGGTGGCAGTATGATCCATGGTCGCCGTGGATTCACCCTGATTGAACTGCTTGTCGTGATCGCCATCATCGCCCTGCTGACGGCGATTCTTGTGCCGGCGTTGGGTCGCGCACGGGAGCAGGCCCGCTTCGTCGTCTGCAAGTCCAATCTCAAGTCGTACGGCATCCTGGCGCACATGTATATCGACGACAACGCCGGCAAGATGCCCAATGCCTGGACGAGTTTCTACAATCAGCACATGGAGTATCGCGGCGAGGCGCACCGCTACTGTCGGTGGCACAATCCGGACTTCGACCTGGAGAAGCACCCCGAGTACGCCGGACCGTTCTGGCCCTACCTGAAAGGCAAGGACATTCACATCTGTCCCTCGTTCTACAGGATCGCCTACGAGTACGGCCCCAGCCATCCGCAACACGTTGACAGCATCCCCATCGTGCCGAACTACAGCTATTCGATGAATTCGTACCTCAGCGACAAGTCTGTGGCCAATGTCAAACGGCACGGTGAGATCGTCTTCTTCGCCGAAGAGAACCTTTGGATCACGCCGCCTTACAACCAATACGCCTTCAATGATACGGCGATGTGCATCTACGAACAGTGGGACAGTTTCGGCACGTTTCACCTGACCCGCGATCCGGAGAAGGGCGTGGTCAATGCCGTCTTCCTGGACGGCCAGGTCCAGACCGTCCGCCGTGAGGACTCCTGGCGCCTGTGTGCGCCGGACGGCGAGAGCAAATCGCCTCTGACGCGTGAGTAATCTCAACTCAACATCGTCAACATGCTTGGAAAGGAGAAAGGTATGAGAAGGTCCACGTTTCTGTTCACGGTCCTAAGCCTTGCGCTGTCGGTGCAGGCGGGCTTGCCCGAGCCACACGGCTTGTGGGAGTTCGACGGGCCGGATCCCAATGCCGCCACCATCGGAAACGCACTGGAGCTTGTCGGCACAGTCGATCTCGCCGGCGGTGTCACCGCCACCGATGGCGCCATCACCATCGGCGAGGGCAGCTACTACATCTGCGCGCATGGCATCGCCCCCAACGGCGGCGGCGCCAAGGTCAATGAATACACCCTGCTGATCGACTTCAGCTATCCGGCCAGCAGTCTGTCCGACCCGCCAGCCGGCTACAACGATCTGATTCAGACCGATCCAACCAACGTCGACGATTCGGACTGGACGATCAACTCGAGCGGTGCCGTCGGCATCAGTGACGTCGGCTACACCAGCGACGTCGGGTTTTTCACCCAGCCGGAGACCTGGTACCGCATGGTCCTCGTCGTAGACAACGGCCTTCGGCATGACGTCTACTTTGACGGTGTGGAGATCTTCAAAGGCAACGAGCAGGGCATCGACGGTCGCTTCAGCCTGGCCGAGACCGTCCTGCTGTTCTGTGCCGGATACGAGCAGGACGGGGACGACGCCCCCATCAACGTCTCGACCGTGGCCATCTGGGATACCCCCCTCGAATCGCACGAGGTGCTCACACTGGGCGTGGCCGGCGAGAGCGTGCTCAAGGACAATGTGGCACCCTATGTGGATGCCGGGCCGAACCTGACCGTCGAAATGGATCCGAACGGCGTGGCCGTGGTCCATCTCAGCGGAACGGTCGTCGATGAAGACCCGAACGTGGCCGTGGTCTGGCAGCTCATCTCCGGGCCGGACGAATTGATCTTCGGGCCTGGCGCCGATCCGAACGCGATGGCCGATGCCACCGCGACCTTTACCACGACCGGCCAATATGTTCTGCGGCTATCCGCCGACGACGGCATTTATACCGTGGCGGATGAGTTGTCCATCAACGTCTGGGCTGCCGGGTATGGCGGCCTGATCGCCTGGTGGGACTTCGAGGAGCCATGGAACGGTCTGACCGTCAACGACGTCTCCGGCAACGACAACCACGGCGTGATTATCGACGGCGCCCACGGCGTCTCCGAGTACGTCGAAGGAAAGGTCGGTCAAGGGCTCAGTCTGCTCAGCGACAACTTCACCGAAACCGGCGACTGGGTGAGCCTCGATCTGATTCTGCCCGACCGCGGGACAATCGCCCTCTGGATGAGGCCCATCGACTTCTACAACTACCATTCGGTCTTCGACAACTCCGGCAACCAGGACGACTGGGAAATGTGGATCTACGGTGACGGCCGGGCCCGCTTCCGCGTCGAAAGCGATACGGCGGTCACGGCCAATCTGAACGCCCTGGCCGAGGATGGCAACGGGCAGGGCAAATGGTGGCATTTCGCCTGCACCTGGGCGCGCGATCCCAACCTGCCCGGACGGGTCACCACGCAATTGTACGTCAATGGCAGGCTGGCCCAGGAGACGACGGGGACCTGGGTTGATCCGGGCCAGACCTTCTTTCTGGGCGGCGGACACGTCAACAACGATTTCTGCAACGCCACGTTCGACGACGTGAAGATCTACGACCGCGTGCTCGCGCCCGAGGAGATCGCCCAGGAGGTCTATCCGGACAACATGCCGCCCACCGTCGAGGCCGGCGAGGATCAGCTCGTCTGGCTCGAACCGGACGGCACCGGATCGATCGTACTGTCAGGCACTGTGGAAGACCTCGACGGCAGTCCGGTCGGTGAAGTGACTGCGTTGTGGGAGAAGATCGACGGGCCCGACGCCATCGTCATCGAGAACCCGACGCAGGCCGAGACCGTGGTCACAATGACGTCGCCCGGCATCTACACGTTCCAACTGACCGCCAGCGACGGCCAGCACGTGGTCCAAGACGTCGTATTGATCGACGTATGGTCCCATGGTCATGATGGCATGCTCGTACACCTGCCCCTTGAAGGTAGTGTCCAGGACGTGGCCGGTGGCTTCCCGGTGTTCATGAACGACGGCGCCGACGGGGATCATCGATACGTCGACGGCATCGACGGCATGGCCCTGGAGTTGATCGGGACCGACGGCCAGACGGACAACGACTACGTCGCGATTGACTATGTCCTCGGCGACCGGGGCGCCGTGGCTCTGTGGTTCAGGCCCACCTGGTTGTACAACTACAACAGCGTTTTCGACAACAGCGCCGGCGGCAACGACTGGGAGATGTGGGTCTATGGCAGCGGTGAACTGGCCGGGCGCATCCGGACCGGCTACGTCCGCGGCGTCTCCCTGGAAGCTGGCACGTGGTACCACATCTGCATGACGTGGTACCGTCGCACAGCCGCTCCTGACGTCGTCGATCAGTACCTGTACCTCGACGGCGAATTGGTGGCCACCAACGAATCCGAGTGGGTCGATCCCGGCAGCACCGTCTTCCTCGGCGGCGGTCATCCTGACAACGACGATTGCAACGGGACCTTCGACGACGTCCGGATCTACGACCGGTGCATCACGGCTGAAGAGGTTTTCGAGCTGACCCTCATCGGACAGTGACGAAGAGTTCGGGGCTTCCTGCCGCGCGATAGCGCTGCGGCGTCGCGACGAAGAGGTATCCACCAGGCAAAATGCAGCATAGGCGCATCGCGTAACCTATGCTGCATTTCGCTTTCTTCGCAACGGAAGAGCATGGCACGAACCGAAGCCTGCCAAAGATGCCATCAGGCTTTTCGGGCGCGGATCAGGGAGTGCATGCCTTCGTCCTGGTACAGCAATTCGACGTCGGCGAAGCCCGCCGTGGTCAGGTCGTCGCGATACTCGTCGAGCGTGTAGGAATTGCCGCCTTCGGTGCCCACGAGCATGTTGACGGCGAACAAGGCGCCGGCCGGCGGCTTCGTGCGAGACCTGTCGAGCACAATGTCGCGGATCGCCAACGTCCCGCCGGCCACCAAGGCGGCGTGAATCCTGGCGAAGAGGGCGCGATTCTGCTCGCGGGAGTTCTGATGGGCGATGGCACTGAGCCACGCCAGGTCGGCCCCGCCCGGCAGGTCGTCATGGTTGTAGTCGCCCGGCACAAGCGCGACGCGGTCGATCAGGTTCGCCGCCATCAGGCGTTCCTTCGCCAAGGGAATCACTTCGGACAGGTCAAACAAGACCGCTGTCGCATCGGGGACCATCCTCAGCAGGGCGATCGTCCAGGTACCTGAGGCTCCCCCGACGTCCAGAAGACGCTGGAACCGCAACGGTCCCAGCCGCCCGACCACCGTCGGAGCGACGGGGCCGCTGAAGACGTCCATTGCGCCGATGAACGCCTCGATGTCGGCGGCTTCGCCGCGTATGCTGGCGACCCGTTCGGCGGGCCCACCGTCGCGAACGACCCCGGCAAGCTGGCTCCAGCGACGCAGGCAGTTGGCCTGGTGGCGCAGGGCGGCCAGGACATTGTGCGGCGAATCGGCACTGAGTAGACGGGCGACCTCCGGGGGGACCCGGTAGCCGGCGTCCGCCTTCTCAAGGAGTTCCAGGGCTGCAAGGGCATCGAGCAGGATCGTGGTCGCCCGCAAGCTGGCATCCAGTGCCGTTGCCAAGGCCACGTCGCTCATCGGTCGGCGGCTGAGGATGGTGAAAACGTCGAGGTCTGCCGCCGCCAGGATCACGCAGGCCGGCTGAAACGCCCGCGTAGTCTCCATCAGTCGTGTCTCTGTCCACGAGTGCATCGGCACATTTCTCCTTCTGCTTGCCCGGCGCCATGGCGCCGGCACACGTCAACATGCCGGCACGGGCGTTATCCGTCCGTCATGGTATCCGATGGAACACCGCAAACGCACGAATTTCCGGGGCGCTGTGGCACAGTTTTTCCGCGATCGGACTTGACGGGACCCCCGACTTGAGGTTTACTATGACCTTTAGCATGCTTGAGTCGGGGCCGTAAGTTCCATTCGGGGCCAATGAGGCGTCCGACAGGACTTGTCCGGACGAGCAGTTAGGCAGATTGACAGTTGAAAAGGAGACTTCCCGATGACAAGGACCGTTATCTTTGCCACAACTCTGCTTTTGTTGGCCGCTGCCGTCGGCTGCACTCCTTCGGATCGTGGGCTCGGCCACCGATTACCCCAGCGGACCACCTATACCGCCCCAGTGCCTGCCGAGGAGGCCCGCGAAATCCTCGACTCGACGGACGAGATCGACCTCGTTGAACAGATGGCCACACATCGGCGGTCCTACCGCCGCGGTCTGGAACTGCTCGTCACGCATTACACCGTCGTCGGCGACAACCGCAAGCTCCGCTGGGCCCAAGAAGAATTGCGGGCGCTGGACCGAATCCCACAGTACCGCTATATCATCGATGCCCAGGTGATGCCGGCGGACCTGCGGGCCACGAACCGAATCCCCGCGGCCGACGAGATGTATTTGGACGCGGTCGAGACACAGCGGCAGGCCGAGCCGATTGGGATTCTCAAGGACGAAGAGCTGCTGCGCGTAGCGCTGTCAAAGTACAATGCGCTGATCCGTCAGTATCCGAGTTCAGACAAGATCGACGATGCCGCGTACAGGGCGGCCCAGATTTATGAGTATTTCAAGGACTATGAAATCGCCCTGCTCTACTACCAGCGGGCATATCACTGGGAGCCCGAAACACCTTACCCCGCTCGGTTCCGGGCGGCCTCCGTCCTCGATCGCAGGCTGCGCCGTCGGGCCGAGGCTTTGGAACTCTACCAGGAAGCCGTACTTAAGGAAGGTGACCGGTACGACGAGTGGAAGATCTATGGCGAACGCCGCATTAGGGAGCTCAGCACCTCGGACAACTGATGCCGTTGGACAGGTTCGTCAGAGGCAAGCGTCTTTTCAGGGCCTGACGTCGCGTCAGGCCCTTTTTCGTTGGCCGCAGCGGCATGCCCGAGAGGTGGCGGGAGGAACCACGATGCAACCGCTTGAACGGAATGTGGCGGATTTCGTTCAGGACAATGACCTGTTTGCAGGGGTCGGACGGATTCTGCTGGCCGTTTCCGGCGGGGCCGACTCCATCGCCCTGCTGCACGTGATGGGCCGATTGACACAACGCCGCGTCATCCCGGCCGAACTGCTCTGCGCCCACCTCAATCACGGGCTGCGAGGGGCCGACGCCGACGGCGACGAAGCGTTCGTTGTCCGTCAGGCGCGCGAGCTGGACGTGCCCGTCATCACGAGGGCCATCGACGTGAGGGCCCACGCCCACGAACACCGCCTCTCCCTCGAAACAGCAGCGCGGCAGCAGCGATTGGATGCTCTGGCGGAGATCGCCCGGGAGTGCAACTGCCCGTCGATTGCGACGGGCCACCAGAAGAACGACAACGCCGAGACCGTCCTCCAAAGACTCGAACGAGGGACGGGCCTTCGAGGCCTGGCCGGCATCCGGCCCTCGCGACGCGGCGGCGACGGCCTGACGTTCGTCCGCCCGCTGTTGTGTTGCTCGCGTTGCGAGATCGTGGCATATCTTCACTCGCGGGACCTGACGTGGCGCGAGGACCATACGAACGCCGACTGCGTCCACACCCGCAATCGCATCCGGCATCACCTGCTGCCGGTCCTGCAAGCCGAATGCAGCGGCTCGCTCGTCGACGACCTGGCGGCCCTGTCCGTCTCTGCGGGGCGATTGTACGACCGAGTCGCCCGCGAGGCGGCAGTCGCGATCGAGCAGCACGCGAACTGCGACGGAACCACAGCCACCATCGACGCGACGGCGCTGGCGGGATTGGCCGAACCGATCGCCGTCGAACTGCTCCGGCAACTGCTGACCGCGCTGGGCCTCGGCGAACGCGACCTGACCCGGCGGCATTACGGAGGTCTGCTCGCCTTGGCCGGACGACGCCGTGCGAAGCGCCGGTTGAGCCTGCCCGACGGGTTCTGCGCGCAGCGTGAATCGAGCGAGGTCGTTCTGCGAAGGCCGACCCCGCAGGGACGAGACCTGCCCGGCCCCGTCGAGCTGTGCGTGCCCGGTGCGACGCAGTTCGGACCCTTTTGCATCACGGCGCAAGTTCTCGATGCCACGCCGATGGACAGCGCGGCAATCGCCGCCAGGAGCGACCCTTCTCTGGAATGCCTCGATTTCGATCGCGTCCGCCTGCCGCTGGTCGCGCGAGCCCGTCGCGTCGGCGACCGGTTCGTTCCCCTCGGCCAGCAGCGCGTCCGGAGGCTCGGGAAATTCCTCACCGCCGCCAGAGTGCCCGGCGGCGTGCGTTCGCGAACCTTCCTCATCGAGGACACCGAGAGGATTCTCTGGGTCTGCCCCATCCGCATCGGTGAACACGCGAAGATCACGGACCAGACGCGCCGTATCCTCGAACTGAGAGTCACGCAGACATGAACCCCATCCGCACAAGCGAGAATACAAAAGGGAGGGACAACATGATCGCACGCAGACAGTTGCTCGAACACGCCAAGACGCAAGGGGCCACGGACATTCACATCTGCGCCGGAGCGCCCATCCTCTTCCGTATCGGCGGCAAGCTCGTGCCGGTGACGAAGGAGAAGCTCACGGCCCAGCAAAGCCAGGAGATCGCGTATGACCTGCTGACGGTCGAGCAGCGAAGGCTCTTGGAGGAACGGCTGGACTACGACCTGATGCTGGCCGAAGACAACGGACGCTATCGCATCAACATCGGGTACTTCGACAGCGCCGTGGGAGCGACGATTCGCATTCTGCCGGCCTATGCAAGGACGATCGCCGAGCTGTTTCTGCCGGACGTCGTAGGGGAACTCGCCCGCCGCCGCAAAGGCCTGGTCCTGATCACCGGCGCCACCAGCCAGGGCAAGACCACCACGATGACTGCGATGATCGACGAGGTCAATACCACCAGCGAAAAGCACATCATTACCATCGAAGACCCGATCGAGTACACCCACGTGAACAAGACCGGCGTGGTCCGCCAGCGAGAGATCGGGCGCGACACGCAGTCGTTCCAGAGTGGCCTGCGGGCGGCGCTGCGACAGGACCCCGACGTGATCGCCATCGGGGAGATGCGGGACTACGAGACAATCAAGATCGCGCTGACGGCCGCCGAGACGGGCGTGCTCGTGCTCTCGACGCTGCACGTGATCTCGATCGACAAGATCCTCGAACGGCTGCTCAGCTATGCGCCGGCGCACGACGAGGGGCAACTGCGGTTCCTGCTGGCCGAATCGCTTCAGGGCGTCATCCATCAGGAACTGGTCCCCACCGTGGATGGCAAGCAGCGGGTCGCCTGCGAGGTGCTGGTGATGACCAGCGCGGGAAGGAACATCATCCGTCGCAAAGGCGGCTATTTCCTGCGAAGCGTGATCGAAACGGGCAAGAAGCATGGCATGGTGACGATGGACGAGTCGATCCACGGTCTGCTCGGCCAGAAGATCATCACCGAGGCCGTTGCCGAGAGCATTCTGGCCAACTACAAGTAGCCCGCGATGGACGTATGCCGTCGTCGAGGCGGTCGCCGTCAGGAATCGCAGAGGCCCGAGATGCAGCCGCCGGAGTAGTCGTCCTCCACCGACACCAGGTCGTCGGCCGGGCCCTGCCCATAGGCGTTGGGCTGGCCCATCGAAAGCACCTGCTCGCCCTTGGAGCCATAGCGGTAGATCGTGATGCCCTTGCATCGGAGCCGGTGGGCCGCCAAATAGATCTCGCGGACCTCGTCCACCGTCGCATCGGCCGGCAGGTTGATCGTCTTCGAGACGGCGTTGTCGGTGTACTTCTGAAACGCTGCCTGGATCTCCAGGTGCTGCCGCGCCGGCACGTCGAACGTCGTGACGAACCGTCGTTTCACATCGGGCGGAATGCCTTTGACGTTCGTCAACGATCCGCCTGCCGCCACGTCGGCCAGCATCTCGCGGCTGTAGAAGCCACGCTCGCGAGCGATCCGCTCGAACCACGGGTTGACCTCGAAGAGCCGCGTCCCGGACAGGACGTGGCGAACGAAGCTGACGGCAAACAGCGGCTCGATCCCGCTGGAGCAGCCGGCGATAATACTGATCGTCCCGGTCGGGGCAATCGTATTGACCGTGGCGTTGCGGAGTTTGCGGCCGCCTTGGGCGTGGATCGATCGCCGAAACGCGGGGAACGCTCCCCTGTCGCGCGCCAGTTGCGCCGAGGCGTTGAGCGATTCGGTGTGAATGAACCGCATGAGCCTGCGTGCAAATGTCACGGCCTGGGGTGAATCGTAGGCGATGCCCAGACGAATCAGCATGTCCGCGAACCCCATCACTCCCAGGCCAATCTTCCGGTTGCGCCTGGTCACCTCGGCGATGGATTCGAGCGGATAGCGATTGACGTCGATCACGTCGTCGAGAAACCGCACCCCCCAGTGGACCCGGTCGCGCAGTTTGTCCCAGTCCACCGTCGCGGCGGCCCGCCTACTGCGGCCCTGGGCCACCATTCTCGCCAGGTTGATCGAGCCAAGGATGCAGCTCTCGAACGGCAACAGGGGCACTTCGCCGCACGGATTGGTCGCCTCGATGGCCCCCTGCTGCGGTGTGGGGTTGTGCCGGTTGATGTGGTCGAGGAAGACCAGCCCCGGGTCGCCCGTCCGCCAGGCGGCGTTGACCATCCTATCGAACAGCGCGCCGGCCTCGATCCGTCCCGAGCGTCTGCCGGTCCGTGGGTTGACCAGCGCGAAGTCCCCGCCGTTCGCCACCGCCCGCATGAACGCGTCCGTAATCCCCACGGAGAGATTGAAATTCGTCAGAGCGCCGCAGCGGCCCTTCGCCTCGATGAATTCCACGACGTCCGGATGATCGCAGCGCAGGATGCCCATGTTGGCCCCCCGCCGCTTGCCGCCCTGGACGATAATCTCCGTGGCCTTGTCGAAAATGCTCAGGAACGAGATCGGGCCGGAGGCGTGGCCCTGTGTCGAGGCGACCACGTCGCCGCGCGGACGAAGCCGGGAGAAGGCGAACCCCGTGCCGCCGCCGGTCTGGTGGATGCGGGCCATCTCCCCGAGCGCCTTGAAGATCCCTTCGATCGAGTCATCCACCGGGATGACAAAGCAGGCGGAGAGCTGGCCCAGACGCGTGCCCGCGTTCATCAGGGTCGGCGAGTTCGGCAGGAACTCCAGGCTTCGCATCATCTCGTAGAATCGCCGTTGCGCCTCCTCGACCGCCGCCGGCGTTCCGTAGTTCGCCTCCGCCTGGGCCACGTGGCGCGCCACCCTGCCGAACAGCTCGCTCGGCGTCTCTACGATGCGCCCGGTTTCGTCCCTGAGCAAGTAGCGTCTCTTGAGCACCTCGACGGCGTTGATCGACAGCTTGAGATCGTCCGGCAAATCCAAAGCGGCCCTGCCCGGGCGAGCCTGTGACCGCTGCTCCCGATACGGGGTGTGCGCCTTTGCGATGCAGCTATGGCCCATGATCGCGAACCTCCCACTGCGGCAACTGCTCGTAACGGCCACGCCTCACGAAAACCAATCGATCCGCGTCTGCCAGCTACCATACGGACGGGACTGGCGATCACCAAGGGTTTTTCACCTTTTCTCGGCCCGCCGAACCGCCGGAGCGGATTTCTGTCAAGATTCTTGACGTGATGGGCGATGTAAGATTATAAGCTCTCGCGCCGGGTTTCTGTACGGGACCATCGCACGGCGGCGAAGCACGACAAGACCGTCCTATAACCTCAACATAAAGGAGAGTCAGAGTGAATCGATTGAAACCACTTGGGCTCGCAGTTGTCTTCTTCGCCGTCAGCCTGATCGCCGGATGTTTCTCCGCCAATCCGGAAGACATCCGGGCTTTCGTGAAACCCCACGAAGTCGACGTGACCGCCGAGGATTATGTGTTTCAGCCTCCGGACGAAGTCGAGGTTCATTGTGCCGACGTTCCCCAGATCCATATGCAGCGCCAGCGCATCCGCCCGGACGGAAAGATCAGCTTCGAGGCTCTGGGCGAGCTCGAGGTGGCCGGCAAGACCCCGCGCGAAGTGGCGGCCATCCTCGAAGAGAAGGTCGCCCAACTGTACGCGCTTCCCGGCGACCACCCGATCGACGTTCGTGTGGGTGCCTATGTCAGCAAGGTGTTCTACGTCATCGGCCAAGTGGCCCGGCCGGGTCCGCGAGTCTATACGGGGCGCGATTCCCTGTTGACCGCCCTGGCCGACGCCCAGCCGACCCCCATGGCCTGGGAGAGATGCATCCAAGTCATTCGGCCCTCTGCAATTGAGGAGGAACGGCCGATGGTTTTCGAGGTCAACTACACCAAGATCGTCAAACACGGTGATACGAGCAAGAACGTGCTTCTGGAGGAAGGCGACATCGTATTTGTCCCGCCGACGATTTTGGCTGCAGCCGGTATGCTGATTGAGGAGTTCATCCGTCCCGTTGCAAGGGCCTTCTACGGGGCCTATCTCGTTCAGAACCCACCGACGGACACGGGTGGCTATTCACCGACGGGCAGCCGCTACTGATGGTGCGGCCTTCGCCCGACAGGACAATACAGTGGGAAACCAGCACATGAGCGTACGGCGGCTGCTGAAAGCAATGCACGTGGCCAGCATGGCTTGGTTCATGCTATGTGTGGGGTATGTCGTCGTACGGGCATTGCACGAGGCAGGGTTCAGATGGTGGGTGATCTTCACCCTATCGGGCCACTCGGCACTGGCGATCCTCCTGCTGGTCAGCCTGTATCTGTTCGCCCTGTTTCGCGGCGTTGGGAGTACGCAGCACATCGCACAGGAACACCCCCTGACGAGCACGCACTCCTACATGGGCTTCTATATTGCGGCTCCTCTGCTCGGTGGCCTGGCCGGCATTCTCGGCATGTTGGGAACCAGTGATCCGATCCGGTTTCTGGCGGGCGTCGCCCTGGGGACTCTGGGAACGACGTTTACCGTGTGGGTCGTCATCGATCCCGTCGCCGGCCTGATCGAGATGTTGTTGCCCGCAAGCCGAAAACACCGGGCCCAGCGTCTGGCCCGAATCGAGGCCGAGCGACGAGCCCGCCAGGAACGGCGGGAGCGCCTTCTGGTCGAGGCCTTCGCACGCGAAGCCCAGGAAAGGCAGCGCTGGCAAGAGCGGCTGCAACCTCACGCCGAGCGGCTCGCGGCACTGCTGACCATCGACGCTTCCAGCCTGCCGAAAGCCGAGCGGGAAGCGGTAGAGATCGGGGCCAGAGCATGGCGACTGGGCGGCTTGACGTGCATGCGTCAACTGCACGAGATGGCCATCGGGATCAGCCAGAACCATCCCGGTCAGGCCGAGCCCGTCGACTATGTGTCCTACTGGTGGGACGGGATCGGCGACTGGCGACGCCCATCGCTCGGCTGACCTGCCCCGGGCAACCCCATTCTCACGCGGAGCCGCGATGTGTCATCCAGAAGAGATGCCTTCCCCCGGTCAACGCTGCTTTCGTGCCCCTCATCGAACGGGACAACGACGGCGTCTTAACGCCAGCAACGCCCCCAGGCCGAGCAGGCCGACAGTGGCCGGTTCGGGAATTGGCTCCCCCAGATTGTAGATTGCACTGAGGCTCGACGACCCCAACGTAACACGCGCTCCGGTGATGGTTGCGTCGATGTCCATGTAGACATACAGGCTGCCATCGTTCCACAGATCGTTCAGCACCGAGGCCGGCAAGTCGAACGACGTGGTTCCCCATTTCCAGTCGCCCGTCTCTTCAAGTGTGCCAATGCGAACGTCATTGACGTAGATCACGTTCTCCATCCGGACCACGTCCCATGCATCGATGGACAGTGTCGCCGAGAGGATCTCGCTTGCGCCGGCCGGTGCTTGCAGATCGTGCGTCCAGCCCCAGTCCTCCCACATGCATCGATGGTGCGGCCAATGGTCCAGAATCACGCCCGGAGCGGCGAAGTACCAGTGGTCGGTGTAGTCGACCGTCTGAGTGACGGTAACGGTATCGGCCTTGACTGCGGCGCCGAGAAAGACCGCGCAGACAGCCACCGCTGCAGTAATGCCTGCTCTCATGCTCCTTCCTCCCATATCCTCTTCATCTTCTCTTCCAATCGCTCACAGGGCGCCCCGGCGGACCATCATGAGACTCTGTCTTCCTCCCTGGAGGTCCCCTGCCCTGCGTTATCGGACCGGGCGCCGAAGGCGTCCGTCGTTCCTCGTAACAGGAGGCCCCGGAAGGAACCTCGGTTCCTTCCGGGGCCGTCAATTGCACGTGTCAACCGACATCTCTCGCCGCATCGGACGATGTCTCCGTCAGTTCAGACCGTCCTGCCTGCGGCCAGACGCAATCGACCCCGCATCACAGGGTCTTGCGCCTCCGAAGCCAGCCGACCAGACCTGCGCCAAGCGAACCCAGCACGACGGCGCCGGGGGCGGGAATGACTGGAACGTCGCCATTGCCCGGCTCATCACCATTGCCCGGCTCATCGCCATTGCCCGGCTCATCGCCGTTGCCCGGCTCGTCGCCATTGCCCGGCTCATCGCCGTTGTCAATGACCTCAGCCGTGTAGGCCCCGACGATTGCATAGGCAGTGATCCTGAGCTGGCCTGAGTTGGTGCCCACGCCTATGACACTTGGCGGTGTCGTGATGCTAAGCTCAATCGGGCTGTCCGTCGCCCAGAGTTCGTCCGCTCCGTCTTCGCGGTAGATCACGTCGCCGTAGCTATCCGCGTAGTTCTCACCCAAACCAACCAGTTCCATCTTCACCCAGTACTCAACCGTAGCCCAGTCGCCGACGTTCTCCGTCAGAAGGGCCAGATCAAAGTCGAACTGCGCATGAATGGTTGTGGTCTGGCTTGCCAAGGGCGTCCAGCGGACGTGCCACTGTCGAGAGTCCCCGCCTGTGTCGGTAACGCCGTCCGCGGGGTCAATCAGGGGATCGTACGCTGGGCTGACCGACGCATAGACCCAGGTCCCGTCGATGGACTTGCTGCCGATGTCGCCTTCGTTATCCAGGGTCTTTCCCGTCGTCCACCAACTCCCGACTCCGGTGATGGTGATCTCCGAGGACGCCGCCAGGCCGGCCGGCGCCGTCAGCGCGACCGTCAGCAACGCCACGGCACAATGTATCAACACCTTTCTCGCCATCATGCTCTTATCTCCTCCTACGAACTTTCTTGTACTTCTCCGCCATCACGCAATGCCGATGGCCCTCATGTCATACCGGTGCGTCTATCCACGCACCGACGCACACGCGACGTACACTGTCGCGTCCGCCTTGTTTCTGCCGCCACGCACGGCATTGCCGCTCTCCGCGTGAGAGCGATGAACCCACCGGGCGAGCCCTTGACCCGAAGGCCTTGCGCGCACCGGCCCTCCATCGCGAACCAGCCCGTTACAGCGCTCTGTCAACACATGCGCAGAGATCCTTGGGACGGCCTCACCGTGATCGGATGCAGAAAACGAACTCCACCCCGACCGGCCAATGAGGCCCGGCACCGGATCGACCCAATCGATCCGCATGGCGCTACGCCGGTGGCGTGCACGAGATGTACCTCGTGCCTGGCGCTGACGCTTCGGGGCATTTTGTGGAAACTAAAACCACAGGTCGGAATTTGCGATGTCAACAGCGGTCCGGCCGCAGCCGGAATCCACCTTGGTTCGAGAGCCGCTGCAAAGAAAGGCAGCGCAAGGGCCTGCGCGACCCTGCGAACGGTCGCAATCGACGTGTCTTTCCCTGCGCTCGGAAGCGACAGGATTGACACCACCCATTTCCGGCATCTCTCGAACACCGTTGCTCCTCTCAGACGGACAACCACTTCTGCAACTGCGGGATAGATCAATCCACCCCGGCTACCACAGACAAACCGTCAGAGGGAAACCCTCTCTCCAGGCGTCAATCCATGACGTGACGTGTACACCCCCTCCGTTGAGGCGCACATGTAGACCGTATTGTACTTGCCGGCGGTCCCTTTGTCAAAGCAATTCTGGAGAGAATCCAGAATACCAGGTCGAGATCGCGTTCGAAGGGCCGGGATCACGGGCCATGCAATACCTCTTATGGAGTACTCTATAAGTGGTATTCTCCGCGCAAAAAGAAAAGACCGGCGTGAACGCCGGTCTCTTGTCGTCTCACCCCGCCTGAAAGGCAGGTGAGTGGATGTGGCGACCCTCGTGTCCTGACGGGCGCGATTGGATGCGGCAGGGCTATCCTCGGAGCCCTGATGCGCCGTTCGCCTCGCCGACGAATCGCAGAAGCATGGCGATCTTGCTCTTGACCTTCACCTTGCGGTAGATATTCCGGACGTGCGTCTTGACCGTGGCGGGACGGATCCTCAGGTTACGAGCAATCCGGTCGTTTCGCCACCCCCGGCAGACCAACTCGGCAATCTGCAATTCCCTCGGTGTCAGCTCATATCGGCGTTGAACGTACCACCATTGCCGACCATTCAGCAACATATCGAGAATGTCGTCGGCCGCGGGATCGGCCTTTGGATGACCGCCGTCGTTCTTTTGGTCTTGTACGCGCGACATCTATCCAATGCCTTTCTGCAATTGATCGAGCAGACGCCTTGCGTCCGCCAGGTCGCTCTCCGAGAGCAAGCTCTTTCTCTGCCCAGGATCGGTCGACTGCTCGCTCTGACGATGCAGCGTCAGAGCCTGCTGGACGTGTCGGATCGCATCGGTTCTGCGCCCCATTTCGGCGCAGACTCTGGCGATGTGAAAATGCGTTGTGGCCAATGCGGGGGAATTGATCGGATACAGTTGGATGCAACGGCTCAGATCGGCAAGGGCCTCTTCCAGATGGCCCATGCGGTAGTGGATCACGCCCCTCGTGTCGATCAGATCGATGTATTCGGGCCGTATCGCCAGGCCTCGGTTCGCCAATTCGATCGCCTCGGCGTATTGTCCGCGTTCCTCACAGAGCAACCACGCCAGATTGTTGATCGCAAACGTATCGTTCGCGTCCAGCTCGATGATCCTGCGGTTCAAGGAGATCGCCTCCTCGGGTCGGCTCGTCGCGACCGTCACGTTGGCCAGCAGATGGAGCAATCCCACGGCCTGCGGATGCCTCTGGATATCGGACCGCAGCAATTCCTCGGCAAGTTCAAGCCCCCGTTCGTCGCGGGCGGCGACCAGGTCACGTGCGAACGTCGAGGACACGGCGATGTCGTCCGGATGCCGGCTGCGCCAGCGTTCAATGACGGACTTCGCCTCGGTCCATCGCTCTTCGGAGGCAAGCGCTCTGGCCCATATCACCACGAGGGTGGCATCATCGGGCTCGGCCTGTACCAAGCGACTGAAGATCTCCGCAGCCTCATCGACCTGGCCGGTCTGATACAGGACCGAGGCCAAGGCCGTCTGAGCCTGTTTGCGCGCCGGCCCATCGTGGGCGGCCAGATGCTGCCGAAGAAGCCGGACCGCCTCTTCAGGACGGTCTGAACGCACATACAGGGTGGCCAGTTGAGACGCAACGCTCGTATCATTGGGATCACGATCGAGCAGCCCTCTCAAGGTCGACACCGCCAGCATTGGAGACCGGCGCGCCTCCGCCCGGGCTTTGAGCAGAACCAGACGTCTGTTATTCGGATTCTGCGCCAAACCCTGGAGCGCCACGTCCAGTGCCCTGCCCACTTGGTCTTCCCGCAGCTCCAGCGAGCAGAGTAGTTCCCACGCCTGCGTCAGTCTGGGTTGTTCCTCGGTGATCTCGCGAAGCACGGCGCGCGCCTGCTCTGCAGCCGGAGCGGTGTCGCGCCTCAACAGAATGCGAGCCTTGAAGAGCTTCAGTTCGGCATCGCTCGGATGTGATTGGAGCGCCTCATCCAGCAGGTCTTCCCCCCGCCGAACGAGCGCCGGATCCTGCGAATCCATGAAGAGAGACAGGGCCAATCTTTGGACCGGCAGACTGTCCGGGGCCAACTCCAGGGCCTTCTCAATGTCCGACACGGCCGCGTCCAATCGCCCCATCTGACGGAGCAGATCGGATCGGGTCATCCAGACCTCCGCGTTCTCCGGGGCCAGAGCGACCATCTGGTCGAAATCGGCACGCGCCTCGTCATACCGCTGCAACGCGGCATACGTCGTGCCGCGAAGCATTCGGGCAAACACTCCGTCGTCATGCGTCACAGCCTGATTGCACACCTCCAGCGCCGCATCGGTGTTGTCCCGTTCCACATGAAGACGCACTTGCGCGATCATCACTGAGGCTGACTCCGAATCCCTGGCCTTCACCACATCGAGAACGGCCTGCGCCTCATCATACTGGCCCTGCGCGGCAAGGGTGGACACAAGTCTCAGGCCGGCCTGGGTGTCGTTCGGGTCCCGCCGAACCAACTCCTGCAAGAGGTCCGAGGCCGAGGCCAGCGCGTCTCGCCGCACCTGCGAATCGGCGGCCAGAGCGCCGCGTCGAAGATGGCCCTGCAACTGCAATTGTTCAATCTCCGGATGATAGAGGTCGCGTGCGACAGCGCGATCGAGTATCTGCTGCGCCTCGACGTCCTGACCGGCCTTATAGAGGGCCTGGACGATCCGGGTGATGACTCCCACGTCGTCGGGCCACCTCTGCAGCGCCTCACGATACAGGGTCAGGGCCCGCTGCAGCTCCCCGGCCTTTTCGTGGGCCGCCGCCAGGAGCAGTAGGCTGGACCGGTCGTCCGGACTGGCCAGCAGGTTTTCCTGAAGGAGCCGAACGATCTGGCCGTAGTAATCCGCAAAATCGTCCGAGAGAATCCAAATCCGTGCCTGTTGCACTCGCCATTGCCGGCCGTTCTGTCCCTCGATTGCTTTGATCTGTTCGATGATCGCCTGCGATTCTGCCGGATCCTCCACCACTTGTTCCAGCGACAGCAGACGCCGCCTCGATTCGATGTCGTCGGGGAACTGCGCCGCCAGATTGGTCAGCCATTGGTAGAGTTGCTCGTCTCGGGCCCAGGCGGCATACAATTCCGCCAGCAGCATCCCCAGCCTTTGCTGGTTCGCCGATTCCATTGTCGAGAACGCCTCTTTCAGAATCGCCTCACACGCCGCACGGTCACCTTGCTGGTTCAGCAGCAGGGCCAGTTGCCGAACGGGATTGACACTCTGAGGGAAGGTCGTCATCGTCTGGCGCAACAGGGAGACGGCTTGCTGCGAATCGCCTTCCCGTACATGCAATTGCGCCCGCCACAGCGCGGCGTTGAGTCCATGGACCGGATCATCCTGAAGCCGGTCGAGCATGGCTGCGGCCTCGCGGTGCCGACCTTGAAACAAGGCGGCCTGGGCCTGGAGCAATCTGATCTGTCCGACGTCTTCGGCGTCCGCCTCGCTCAACTCGGCCAGCCTGGCTTCGATGGTCTGCCACGCATCCCGCGTGGCCGCCGAGTCGTCCCGTCCGGCTAACCGGCGCATGCGGGCCTGAAGCTCCAACAACACCGCCTCTCTCTGTTCGGGAATGAATTGTTGCACCAGGCGGGCCTGTTCCAAGACTCCGGACCAATCTTCGACCTGCGCCAGTAGCCGCGCCAGGGCCAGATTGACCTGTGGAGACGCGGGCATCTCGGAGGTCAGCAGGCGGAGTTGTTCGAGGGCTGAAGGGAGATCGCCTATCTGCTGGAGAACGGACGCAAGAGACATCCGGACGAAGGGGGGATGCCCCCGCCACACGGGGTCTTGCCGTGACTGGTAGCCAAACGCAATGGCCCGCCTCCAGAAGGTCGCTGCCCTCTGCAGCTGTCCCCGCTGCTGCGCGAGATACCCTTCCAGGAACGCACACCTTGCCGGCTGCACGTTTTTCGCCTGCATCTGTCGAATGCAGTCTTCGGCCTCGTCGAACCGGCCGGCCCGGATCCACAACTCACCGGCCCAAGGCATGAAATCCCAAGGGTAGGCGGCCAGTTCCTTCAGACCGTCTTGCGCAACGGTCTTCATCTCCTGCTCGGAACCGGACTGGATCGCCACCGCGGCCCAGTGCCGCCAGAGCCCTGTCTCGGTCGGTTCTTTCGCCCGCAGGGCCGCCATCTGCTCACGGGCCTCGTCATACGCCCGAGCCAGAAGCAGCTCTCCAATCAGCCGTAGGTGAACCTCGGTGTCGGACAAGTCAAGACGGACCGCTTGCTCGAAGTCGGTCATGGCATTGGGGCGATCCCCGCTTCGCCGGAAGAACGAACCGCGCAGAACATAAGCCCAGGCCGATTGCGGGTTCCGCCCGACGGCCTCCTCAAACCAGTAATTGGGTGGCTGGTTGGCCTCTTCAGGGTACTCTGCCGCCAGGATCCCCATGATCTCGTAGGCCGGAACGTAGTCGGAATGATCCGCAATCAGGCCGGCGAGCTCCTGTTGAGCTTCCGAGAAGTTCCTCTGCTGGATCAGTGCCAGAACAAGAAGCCGCCGTACCGTGGGATCCTCGTGGTCTTCCAGGAACTGCCTGGCTTTCAGTTCGGCTTCTCCCGGACTGCGGCCGATCAAACGTTCGGCGGGGCTCAGACCCAGATAAATCTCGATCAATCGACGGGCCGCCTCCGCCTGGCTGCCGTCAAGCCGAAGGACCGCCGAATAGGCCGCAATCGCGTGTTCAATAGTGGCCCGCGTGCTCGGCCGAACCCGCAGTTGAGCCTGCCCATACATGATCAACCGCTCCACGTCGTCGCCGTTGATGGTCAGATAACGGCCGAGTTGCGTCGCCGCCTCTTCCCAGTCGCCTCTCGCAAAGGCCTGTTCGCCCAAAGGAAGCGCTTGCTCGGCCAGCGCGCTCCGCTGCCATTGGTGCAGCGACAGAACGGCGGCCGCCAAAACCACCACGCCTACGACCAGAACGATTGCCAATGTCCAGTTGAAGTATCGTTGTGCCATCGGAGAGTCCCTTTCCACTGAATCAAGGCGGCCCCGGAGCAAGCCCCGCTCTCACGCCACAAGGCACGATGGCCTCGGCGCAAGACCGCTTCGATCAGAACTGACGGATGAAGTTGTCCAGCATCTTTCGGAAGGTGCGCCAACACACCCAAAGATCCATCTGTGGCGAGAGTTCCTGCACGTATTTGGTATCGTAGTAGATCCATTCCTGGAAGTCTTTGAAGGGTTCGCGCGTCCGATGGATCTGCCAGAGCCCGGTAATGCCGGGACGCACCGAAAGCCTCGCGTCACGCCAAGCGGGACAGAGCCTGTTTTCCGACTCCGGGGACGGCCTGGGACCGACGATGCTCATCTGCCCGCACAAGACGTTGAAGAACTGAGGGATCTCGTCGAGGTACGTCTCCCGCAGGAAATGTCCCACCGTACTGATTCGGGGATCATCGGCCATCTTGAACTGAGGGCCGTCGACCTCGCTGACGAAACGCAACTTGTCCTGAATCTCGGCCGCCCCAACACGCATCGTCCTGAACTTGACGCAGTCGAACAGGCGGCCGTGAAGCCCCTGGCGTTTGTCCCTGAAGAACACGGGCCCCGGTGAGTTGATTCGGATGGCCAAGGCGATCAGCGGAACAATCGGAGCGAACAGGACCAGGACAAGGGTTGCGAAGACAACATCGGCAACTCGTTTGAGCGTGCCGGCATAAGAGAAACGCGGCCACCTCATGAAAGCGCCTTGCGAGGGCGACCAAGCCCGCCTCAGCCAGGGTCCAACACCTCCGGAGACGCAGATGCGTTGTCCCGAGGCCTCTCCACTTGATCTGATGACGAGAGAGTGATCGACGAGACGGTCGGCCTCCACAACGGTTTCGGTCCCCAGAATGGATGAGTCGACCACCGCGCCCCGCTGCACCACGCAGCCGTCGCACAGGACGCTGGGGCCGATCACCACAGCGTCGGGCTCAACGGACACGCCGTCGCCAATCAGCACGGGACCCGCAAACCGCGCACCGGGGGCAATCCTTGGATTCGCGCCGCACGCATACACCTGCCCGCGAAGCCGAGCATCCAGGATCGACGACCGAGGCAGGCCGTGGGCCAGCACAGCGTCCGACAGCGTCAGCAACCCCTCCGGCGATGCCAAGTCGATCACCGAACCGGCAACGGAGAAGGCCCGAACCTTCACGCCGCACGATCGACACCGTTCGATTATCTCCTGGAACGTCCGGGGCACGCCGTCGCCCAGGATCACCTCGACATGTTCGGACCGGATCAGAAAATGGTGAGGCCAGTCGGCGGGCATGGGTGTCGGCTCGGCACAGTCCCTGTAGAGTCGCCGGTAGCCGACGAGTTCGCCTTTTTCCGTCAAGCGAATGCGCTCGCGATAGGCCAGCAATTCAGGGTCGGCCATGATCGCCACTGCATCGGCGGACGCTTCCATACACGCAACTGCAAGGCGGCTGCTCAGATGGGTGGCGAAGCGTCCGTTGGAGATGATGAACCACGGCTGGGCGCGAATGCCGTCCCACCGGCGGACGTCGAACCCATTGCGGACAACATGGATGGCGTGCTCCTCGAACCCCGCGGTCGGACCGTGCGGCCATGAGGCAGGCAACTCCCACACGGTGTGCGCCCGTGGCCCTTGTCCGTTCCCTATCGAAAAGCCACCGTTGGCGCCAGCCGAACCACACAGACGCGTTGACCCGCGAAAGATCACCCCTGATAACGGATGCATGCAGAGCGCAGACCGAAGCACGCCCATCTCGGGGGCCCTCCGGTGTTCGTTCTCATCTCGGATGATGATCAGCCTCATCGCGGATTCAAACCTTGAATCAGTGATTCACAGAACATGGGGCGACCGGCCCAACCCTACCTATCCCTGCAGATCACCTTCACCGTCGCGCGTCGACAGCAACGGTTCCTTTGGCTTGGGCGCATCCCGCACGGGGGATGCACTGCGAAATCGATAACCATGATCGTAACGGCACACGCTTTGTTCGGCTCGGACGTTGCTGAGGATTGCACCGACCACATGCGCGCGAATGCGCGCGAACCGCTCTTTGGCATCGGCCAGGTCCGGCGCCGTCGTCTGACCGGCAAAGCCGACGAGGATCACTGCGTCGGTCAACCGTGCCCACACCATTGCGTCCGGAAAGGCCAGCGCCGGCGGCGTATCCACAATCACATGGTCGTATTCGCGGGCCAGCTTCTCCATCTGCCGGGCCGCCGTGGACGAGGCCAGTAGCTCATAGGCATTGGCTTTGCAGCGCGAATTCGCGCCCAGAACGTGCAAGCCGCTGGCAGGCACGGTACAGATGACCTGACTCGGGTCTTCGCCCAGAAGCACCTCCTGGGTCCCTTTGGAGCCATTGGTCACGTTCAGCATGTAATGGACGTCGGGCTTGCGCAGATCGCCGTCGATCAGCAACACCTTCTTGCCCGACCTGGCCAGGCTCGTCGCCAGATTGACGGCGAAGGTCGTCTTGCCTTCCCGCGCGCGAGGGCTGCAGACAGCCAACCTATGGGGCATCCCTCCGCTGGCGAGCAAGCCGAGATTGGTGCGAATCGTCTGGTAGTCGCTGGCAATCTGTTCGGCAAATTCGGCCGGCTTGATGGCGTGAGAGCTCGTCGTCGTTCCCAGCACCGTTAGTCCAAGATAACGTGTCATGTCCTCGGGCGTCTGGAGGGTCTTGTCCATCCTCTCGCGCAGAAAGGCCAGACCGAATCCCGCCACCAGACCGCCGAAGCACACGGCCGCCACCAGTTTGGGGCGACGGTCCTCCGTATGGACCACATAGGCCGAGTAGGCGGGGCTGATCCGAGGACGACCCTGACGCTCCATTTCCATCAGACGAATCTGTCGCGTCACCTGGTTGTACAACTCCTGATCGACCGACAGTTTGAACTCGAGATCCTGGATGTTCAGGTTCGTCTGACCGATTCTCTGCGTTCTCGTATCCTGGTCCTTGAGTTCCCCTCGAAGCTTCTCCTGGTGCGCGATCAACTGCTGCAGCTCCAACTGCGCGTTCTTGAGCCTCTGTTGGGCGACGGCCCTGAGCCGCTCTTCGTGCTCGATGTCGAATTCCTCCTCCAGGGCCTTCCGCTTGTCCTCCTTCGCCTGCTCGAACCGTGCGAGCGTTTCCTCCTGCTGCTTGAGGGCCGGGTTCTCAGGTCGGTAGTTCTGTTTGGCCACAAGCAGATCGCGCTTCATCTGGACGATCGCCTGCGACAACTGCTGGAACTCAGGGTCCGAATTGACGTATTCCTTGCGGGCCGCCACAATCTGGGCCGGAGGGACGTTGACGTCGGTTGCCGCCTGGGCCAGCATGGCCACCGTGGTCTCGAGGGCGATCCGACGGCCCTCCAGAGCAATCCATTGCGACTGGAGGGTGTTCTGTGCCTGCAATTCCATATCGTGCCGCGTATCCAAGACCTTGGTTCCGTACTCATCGGCCAGCGCGCGGATGTTCTCCTGCTGAGCGGTGATCTTTGCCAGCAACTGGGACTGCTGGTTCGTCAGAACGCGCAGTCTCGCGTTCTCCGCCTCGATGGAATCGGTGCCGTACTTGTCCTGATAGTGGGTCAGGAACGCATTGACGATCTGCACGGCCTCTTCGGCATTGGACGATTTCATCGTCACGGCCATCAGTTCGGTTTGGGGGATCTGGCCGGCGGAAATCACTCCGCTGGCCACTGCGTCTCTCAGCACGAAGGCCGGATCGGATCTGGCGGTCCTCGGCGCAAACCTGGCCCGCAGCTTGGCGGCCGGCGTCTGAGGCTCTCCACTGAAGAAGCGCAGGTTGCGGCCGGACAGGTCATCGGCGATTCTCTGCAAGATCGGGCCACTGGTCAGGACGGTGACTTGAGTATTGACCAATTCGCGGTACCCTGCGCCGCCCCGGCTCTCGCCGTCGCCGGCCAGGATCTTCTCAACCACCGGCGCCACGCGCACGGCGCCTCGTACGGTGTGATCCGGCTGAATGAGAAACCACACGGCGGGCAGCCCCCCCGCACTGATCACGACGGCAACCACCAGGACGATGTACCACCGCTTGAGCACGGCGATCAGTACATTGGGCTTCGGCTCCGATTCCGGCTCCACGTCCGATATCAGCGGCGATTCGTGAAAGGTGGGGTTCTGTTCAATCACCTGATCCAGGTACTTTTCCAGATTGTTCATTGCACCATCTCCAGTGTTACGACGGCGACATCCGTCGCGATTGCCGCCGCCCGATGATCGCCGGCGACAGGTCGGGCGGCGGGGTGGTCAGCCGCCCCAGAAGCCACAACTCCCCCACCACCATCGCCAATGCCAGAGGCATCATGGCATACCCGCCAAAATCGTGGAACGCCTGCTCGACGTGTTCGCCCGTGAGAAACGTGAACGCAATCGCCGTGACCGCGAGCCTCAGCGTGTTACACAGCAGCGCAATCGGCAGGCTTGAGAACAGAACGAGAAGCTTCTCCCACCAGGCGCGTTTCACCAAGAGCACCACCAGTCCGCTGATCACGATGAAGGCGGTAACCATCCTCAATCCGTTGCAGGCCTCGGCCACCGCCACCGTCGTTTCTCCGATCCTGATAATGTTGCCGTCCCGGCCGACTTCGTATCCCAACAGTTCAAGGCAGAACACAGCCGATGTAGTCGCCCAACGCTGGAGCGGCAACGTCAGCGCCGCCTGGGCCCGGTTGGGCCAGGGCAGCATCAGGCCCAGAAACAACAACGCCGGAGTGAGCGTCCTGAGGAAGGACCACCCCAGGAGCAGCAGCGTGATGGCCGCAACCGACACAATGATGGAAAGCATCTCGACTGACCCGTACACGAGAACCAGCCCCACACCCCGGACTGCCTGAGCCAGAAGAAACGCGACGACGCCGGCCAGAACCGCCGGCTTGACCGGCACCCGTTCGAGGTCTCGGCGCCACGACCAGACGACGTACCCCGTGAAGAACGGGACAAGCAAGCCAGCGGAGTACTCATCGTTCCTGCGCCAGATCCCGTAGAGATCGGTAAACGTGGGCCAATACGACCACAGCAGCGCCGCAACGAGCACCGCCCCTCCGAGCAGGTATCCCACCTGCCGAGCAGGTATCCTGGCCCATGCGGGCAACCGATTCCTCACCGATTGGACTGGACCGGAAATGCGCTCGTACAGGCGCACACGCACGTGGTGGCGCATCCTGCCCGAGCCTTGCTCCGAGGTAACGGTCTGCTCGCGCAGCATCGCCCCGTCGCGCAGCACCGTACCATCACCAAGAACGGATTCGAGGACCTCACACCGCTCACCCACCCGCGCGCCGTCCCATAGCACGCTCCGTACGACGACACTGTCTCGGCCCACGACCGCCCGTGGACCGATCACGCTCGGACCGATGACTATCGCTCCCTCTGAGATATCGGCGTCTTCACCAATCTGAACGGCCCCACATACCTTCGCAGACGGATCAACCGACCCATGCAAGGCGGTCGCCCGATTCCCGTGGGTCGTTCGATCATTCGCACACCCTGTTTCCTGGAACAAGTGCATCGACACGGCGTGCAGGTATCCTTCCCGATCGTGAAAACTTCCAACGTCCTTCGACAGAACGACCGGGCGGACCACTCCACCGGCGCGGAGGATCGAGGGGATCAAACCTTCCTTGATGTCGGAGTAACCGCCGGCGGGAATCAGACGAATGACATCGGGCTTGCACAGATAGATCTCGGCGGGCGCTCCGGGAACCGAGGCGTCGGCACGACCTGGGTTGAACGCAATCGTCAGGTCCGAACCATCGGCACAATGGGACTCGACCAGGTCATGCAATGGAGGCGGTGACGCAACACTGCCGGAGAACACCATGATCAGCTCGCCGGGATCGGCTCCAACCGCATCGCGGAGGCAACCGGCCGTCCCGCCGGTCAGGTCTTCTCTCAGCACGGCCACCTGCAGGCGATGACCGTCGCAGATCGACTCGATCCTCGCGACGCGATCGCGCTCGCAGCAGACGACGACGCTCCGAATCCCTTCATCCGCCAGGTGGTCGAGCAGCCGCTCGAGAGGAGTCTTGCCGCCAATCGGCCACAGCGCCGTGGGCAGACGAGTGCCCAGCGGACAACGTCCGAAATCCGGCCGGCCGACGAGAACGACGGTCCGAATATCCAGCTCCTCTATCAGACGATTTCCTTCCATCGGTCCAGGTTCTGTTCTGACCTTCATCCCACTTGCGACGTGAGCCTCTTGGGAAGAACGCGAATGCATCCGCATGCGTACGGGACAGTACTCCCTCCACTCACATGTAGAGGGTTCGGCGTGTGGACACTCTTAGCCGTTCGGCCCACCTCCAATATCTCCTTCTCCTCATCGCGTCAGGACTTGAAAGAAACGCAGCCCTTCCTGCGATCTCCCCGTTCATGGTCGTATACGACCGAGTGCGTATCCAGTTCATTCCAGAGCGTCATCAGTGCCTTCCTGACGTCTCCCGTCCGGTGGACACGTCCGATATCTGCTGCGTCTATGCATTGACCTACGCCGAATCGACGGGGCGCGGCCCGGCTCATATCCACCTCAGCCATATCGGCACTTTCGCCGGCCCAGTGAAGCTGACATCAGTCTCCTCCAACCACGACCAGCGTTTCGGCCATGAACGTCACCCTCACAGGAATGATCGCGCTGTGGGGAAAGCAACTCCGCAACTCCCTCGCCGTCATCAGGCGTATCCCCGAACGACGGCAACCGAATACGTACTTGCGCTGAACGTGGCTGTAGCTCACGATTCGGCTACAGGCAAGATAGGTCTGGCCGGGCAGCCAAGTCACGAACGGCAGGCGAAGATGAAACTCAAAGGGGTACCAGCGGTTCGGCGTGGTGACGAACCACCGCTTGCCAACCCGCATGATCTCCGATGCCATTCTCTGCTGGTCGTCCAGATCGCCAACATGCTCGATGACCGCATTGCTGTACACCACATCGAAGTGCTTGTCGGGCCAGGGCAGAGCGCGTGCATCCGCAACGACAGCCTGGATGTGCGGATAGTGCGCTCGAATCGATGCAACATGCTCAGCCGACAGGTTGGCCGCCGTGATCTGATCCTTCCACGGATAGCAGTCGATAAGCTGAAGCGTCTTGTCGCCGGCCGGGTTGATCTCCGCACCAACATCCAGGATCTTCGTCTGTGGCGAAGGCCTCATGGACTCCATGAACAGCGTCTGCTTCCTTCGGCGACTGACCTTTGATAGGGAGGAGAAAAGGCTCATGAACGTTCAACCCCTTCGTCAATCGCCGCGCGTGACCGCCGTCCGCGACGACATCGGGCCTGCAGGATTTCCTTCGCCGCCAACCCCATGAACGCCACATTCGTCACGAGATACCTCTTCCACATGCGCCGAGGCTCCTGGAGGACCCGGTAGAACCACTCCAGACCGCACCTCTGCATCCATCCGGGGGCCCGTTTCGTGACCCCGGCCACCACGTCGAAACTCCCTCCAACACCGTGGCAGACCGGCACCCCCATGTACCTCCTCCATGTGCTCAGAAAGCGCTCCTTCTTCGGCGTAGGCACCCCGACCAACAGGATATCCGCCGCACTGGCGCGGATGATTTCAGCCACCTCCTGCTCTCGCTCGGACGAAAAATAGCCGTCGTGACAGCCGGCAATTCGAACACCCGGATAGGTAGATCGTACGTCTTCAACAACCCGTTCGACCACCTGCTGCTTTGCCCCGAGGAAGTAAACGCCATAGCCTTGGCGGTCGGCCAGGACCAGCAGAGAGGACATAATGTCGATTCCCGCCACGCGCTGCGGCAACGCGCATCCGCACAGTCGCGACAACCACACAACGGGCGCCCCATCCGCTACGGCAAACGAAGCCTCCTCCAGGCTCTGCCGCAAGTGCGAGTCCTGACGAGCCCTGACCATTTTCGCAACGTTCACGACACCAATCAGAACCGAGTCCCTCACCCGGATGGCATCGTCACAGACCTTGACCACATCCGCCATGGTCATCTTGTGCACCTTGGTCCCCAGGAGAGTAATGCTCGGGTACGGCGTCATGGGCTCCTCCGATTCACTCGGCTCTCCTGCGCCATACGATTCAGACCAATCACACGCCGGAACTGGTCTCGGCGTATGAACCGGGCGGCCTGCTCAGGCATGTCGCGAGACTCGCGTTTGACGTATCCGTACAGATATCCAGCCAGGCGCAGCAATCCTCCAATCAGCACCGGCGGCTCAAGGATTGCTCGGCGCAGTGATTTGATCAACATGAACAACGGGTGTGTCGCAAGCCCATACTCGCACATCCCTTGCATAAACCTGACACCCAGAATGCCGCTCGCATTGCCCATTCCCGTCGGCCGATGATGCACAACCTTGAGCTCTGGAAAGGACCAACTCTTCCACCCGCGCATTCGGGCCATAATGCATGCACAGGTGTCCTCGCCACCGTGTCTTAACGGCACATATCCGCCAATCTGCGAGAAGCACTCCGCACGAAACACCTGAATCGCTTTGGGCGTGGACCGACGGTCGTTGATCACCTTCCGCAGCTTGCCGTTCACCATGTTCTCATACACACCCGAGGCAACACCCAACCGAGGATCGGCATCGAATCGGGCGAAGATCGCCTCATAGTAATCGGGCGGCAACGTAATGTCCGCATCCAGCACGCCAACGAACTCGTAGCCCGTCCAATCGACCTGCTGGAGGCCTTCCATGATCGCATGGACGTTGCTGGCGAAGTACGACGTCTCGTCCGTTCGTACGCGTCGATGGTATTGGATGAAACTGCACTGCTGTGCGTACGTGCAGATGATCGCCGGGGTATCGTCGGTTGAGCCGTCGTCCACAATGATCCAGCGACATGGAGGCACCGTCTGGTGGATCACGCTTTCAATCGTGGCGCGCAGATAGTCCGCTTCATTGTACGCCGGTGTCACCAGTACGTACCTTCGAGTCGTCTCAGAGCAGACGGGCGCGAACGGTCGATCGGGCACAGGGATCATTCTCCCTCCTTCGACACCTGCGACTTCGCCTGGCCGCTGGCCCGACGTCCGGGACGATTTCCAACGCACAGGGCTCGATACCCAGCGAGGCTGGCGACCGCACCGGCCACGTACAGCCGCACAACCTGGAATGAATGCGATCGTTCCTTCGGCAGAAGACATCCCTTCGCTGCCCACACAGGTGTGCGAACCAGGAAGAACAGCGCGCTCAGAAGACAGCAAAGGAGATACTCGGCCCGGCTTCTGTGTTTCTTGAGGAAATGCAGGACGCTTCCCGAGAGTTGCAGGCGCATCTCCGACGCGGCCTGGCGGCTGCTCTGCCCTCCGAGATGGATGATTTCGGCTGTCGGCGTGAACAGCACCTTCCAGCCGGCCCGCTTGAACCGATAACACCAGTCCGTCTCCTCGCCGTACATATAGAACCGCTCATCCATAAGACCGACCTGCTCGATGGCGTCTCTGCGGATCAGCATGAAACAGCCCGTCACGACATCCACCTCGCGCACGTCGTCGCGCCGCCACCAGGTCATCCGTTCTCGCCCGAAGAATCTGCTGTGTGGCCACAGCTTGTAGAGATACGTGCTCGACAGCAGCATGTTGAGCAGAGACGGGAACATGAAACACGTCGGTTGGAGCGTGCGGTCGGCGTTGAGGACACGACAGCCCACCACGGCCGCTTCCGGATGCGCCTCGGCAAAGGCCACCGTCCTGGCGATCGCCCCATCCAGCACGACAGTGTCGCTGTTGAGCAACAGGACATATCGCCCTTGCGCTATGGCGATTCCCTGGTTGTTGGCAGCGGCGAAACCACGGTTTTCTGCGTTCTCGATGAGCCGGACATGCGGAAACTCACGTCGGACCATCGCCGCCGAACCATCGTCCGAGGCATTGTCCACGACGATGGTCTCGTACGAATCGAAACCGGCGTTCTCGTCGATCGACCTAAGACAGTCGCGCAGGATGTCCCGCGTGTTCCAACTGACGATGACGATTGATGTGTCTGCGATCTCTTGCATGCTTGAGCCGAGAAGCCGTCAGAGCCTCTTCCGCGCGCAACGATTTGGGGTCGGAAAAGACCCAACCGACGATGGCGAAGGTCATGTACAGCAACAGAATGATCTGTCCGAAATAGGACACGCCAAAAAAGGAGACGCAATGGCCCAGAATCGAAACACAGATGCCCCATAGAAGCCACTGATGCCCCGGCGACATTCGACGAAGCGAAGCCGCTCCCACTCTGGCGACCGCCCGAACCAGAAGGACGACGAACAGAACCAGGCCGATCAGTCCACCGCGAACGCCCTCGAGGACATACTGATTCGTAATGTCCCACAACAGGGGGTGCCAATGCGTTGTATCGCGCGTCCCCAGCACCGCCCACTCGGAGAAGTGGTTGATCGCTTCATTGATCAGATGATACCGGTGCCAGCCGGTCGATCCCCCGACCATGTTCACCCGAGCGACCAGATGCCAGACCGGGGCCCTCATCACAATATGCAGAGCCACCAGGACGGCCAGCAGAGCCCAGGCTGCCCGGCGACCGTATTTGCGGCACCGAAACAGCGGCAGCAGGCCCAACACAATCAGCAGCGTCAGCACAGGCGTACTGGAACGCGTAGCGATCACGATGAAGACACAGGCCGCGGTGGCCGACAAGAAGAACCATGCGCGGCCCTCGGACTTCCACAGCCCCACGAAAAGAGGGACCGCCGTCGCCCAGAACAGTCCGAGCATGATCGAGTGAGGAAACGACGCCTGACATCGATACTCCCCCTCGCGGACCACCGTGCCAACTCTACCCAATACGGCAAACGGATTCCGGCCGGACGTCCACTCCAGCGAGACCAGGACCGCCATCACAAAAGAGCAGGCCGCCAGGAACCGTCCGAGCTGCTTGATGTCGTCCATGCCCGTGATGTTCTTTCGGAACAACCAGTACATCCCTACGCTGTCGAAGAGGAAGCCGGAGCGGTTGATGACGGCCGCGAAGGTCCCCCATCGCAGGACATAGACGGTCGCGCCGAGGACGGCCCATGCGACGAGCAGCTTGTCAAACGAGTTCCAGTGCAGCGGCTTGCTGTCCTGGCCGCATACGATCCGCAAGGCTCCCATAACCACGAGAATCCGCAGAACGGAGAAATCGAGACCCGCAATGACAATACGCTGATCGGCCGGCACGAAACACGCCGCCAAAACGAAAGGCAGCAGAAAAGACTTCCTCGGTACCAACAGGGTCAGCGCCGACAGCACGACGGCAAACACGATGGTAGGCGTAGTCATCACGGACGCCGTGTCCTCCGACAGAGGCAACGCTCAGGCGAGCCGTATGGGCCAAGGAGGCGAACTGTGGCCCCGTCGTGCGCCGGGTCGGCCAGACGAAACCGCATCCGAGGCATTGCGGCACGCCGAGAGGTTGGCGGATCGACTCGGCCACTGCATTGCGGCGCCATTATCGATGCAGACTCTGCACTCATGGCCATGGTAGTCCTGTCCGTAGAGGCAGGCGGACACAGATCGACCGTCTGACGGCTGGAGTCACTTACCACGCGCACATCGAAACAAACGCATCACACGTGGTTTCACACCATTCCATCTGCGGCGCCATCCGCGGTAGCAGCGAGCATCACAGGAATCATCCAAGAGATTGCGGATGATCTCAGATCGCCACTCCATCAGACTTCCGACATCGGCAAAACGCCCGCTCTGCAGGCCCGCGGTAATGGGGGCCTGCTGCCGCAGCCCCGCATCCGTGCGTACCCTGCTATGCCGGCTCATGGGGTCGTCCATGTGCTCCTGATAGATCAGAGGATAGTAGAACCCATTGATCCGACCGGCCGCCGCCATGCGCAGCCAGTACTGCGTCGTGGCCCTCCCTCGAATCGGCCCGAACTGCTCGAAGTCCGTATGCTTGAACAACAGGCCCGTACCGCAGGTCCAGGGGTGGCGAAAGATCTGGTGCGGACCGAACGTCTGGATCTTGTGCTTGGCGCGTTCGTAATCGAAATCATCCGGAAAGAAGTGCCAGCAGGCAACCACTCCGAGTTCCTCGATGTCGCGGTGCGCCTGAGCCAGCGTGCGCGTCCAGCCAGGAGTAACCAGGCAGTCATTGTCCAGCTTGCCCAGCAGATCAGCTTTCGAACGACTCCAGACTTCGTTGACCGCAGCGGTCTGCCCGACATTCTCCTTGTTGAGTACCACGTCAGTGATCCGAGGGTCATCGACCTCGTTTCTGAGATACTCCACCGTCCCATCCGTGGAAGCATTGTCCCAAATCGTCAGCGCGAACTCCTCCGTCGGGTCGGCAAGCACAGACGCCAGGGCCAGTTTCGTATATTCAAGCCGTTGATAGGTAATGAACACCAATTCAATCGTCATGGGATGACACCTTCACTCAATCGGTGGTTCTGATAGACAGCAATCATACAGAGCCCGCGTCGACGCAGCGGCCTTCTGCCACGTCCATTGGGACGCCTTTCGGCGATTGTGCTCGCCCATTCGGGGCAGTGCATCGGCCGCGTCAATCGCCCTCCACAGGGCCTCCAGAAGCCCCGTTTCACAATCCGGATCGTACAGGAAGGCGCCGGACTCGTCCAACACGTCCGTCAGAGATCCGATGGCCGGAGCGATGCACGGCCTGCCGAAAGACATGGCCAACAGGGCCGCGCCGGAAGACAGGATGTGCCGGTAAGGCAACACAACGACATCGGCCGCGTTCATATACACCTGAATCTCATCTCTCGGCACAAAACCCGGCTGAAATCGCACATTCTCCAATTGCGCACTGGCCGTCTCGATCTCTCGAGCAAACTCACCATTCAAGGGCTGCCCGGCAATGATAAGCGCCGCGTGGTCGGTTCCGATTTGCCGAAAGGCCTGGACCAATTCCAGCACGCTCTTGTAAGGCCGGATTGCACCCAGCAGGACAAACACCACCTTCGATTCGTCCAGGGCCAACTTTTTGCGGGCCGCCGTGCGACCGACGTTGTTGGGATAATCGTCCATGTAGTTGCCATGCGGTATCACAACCACACAGCCAGGATCTTGCAGCCCCCACGTGTTGATAGCTTGCTGTCTTGCACTCCGCCCGTGAACGATTAGTCCACTCGCCAAGTTGGCAACGATCCGGCCCAGCAGCCAATCCAGTCTTGGGTGGCGCGACTCGTGCGGCACAAGATTGTGAATCGTCCAGATCAAAGGGACACCCCAGAGCCTCAGCAAAACCAACCGCAGGACAAACACAGCGCATCGAAGAAATCGCCACTGCCGCCAGCCAAACACAGGGAGCCAGTGCACGTGAACAATGTTCGGCCGGCCATATAGAACGACACCATATCGGAACAGGCCTTTGAGGGAATACCCCATATCGACCTGGACTCCCCGCAACGACAGTTGGCTCGCCAGGGCGTTCTGATAAGGATTCCCTGCGCCCCAGTAGGGAACAAAGGTCACCGACAGCCTTCTTCGGACTTCCGCACACATGCCCATGCCCTCCGCTGTTGTCTCAAGCTGCCATCTGAACACCTACGGTCTCGCCCGTACTTCCGATGGCAGCGGAATTGAGTGTCAGTCTCTTCGTTTGCTGGAGCCGTGCCGCCTCCTATCGCCCTTGGTAGCGCGAGCCTATACGATTTCGGTCGTCTGCCTAATGTCTCCCGTTGTACATTGACCTGTATTGCTTGCTCTGACCAAGCCACACGGCCAGTTGCAGCAGGCGAAGGCCGTGTTCCCACGAAAGGCTCTCGTCCTCCAATAGCGCTTGGCCACTGTGCTTGAACAGCACACCGTCGAGGCGGTTCAAATGCGGCCCGTATTCGCGTCGGAGCATCGCGAGCTTCTTGCTCTGCCGCCAGTACGCCGGATAATCGTGCCAAGAATGCTGGATCGGAGCCTTCCGGCCGAAGTATTCGGAAATACGCACAAGTCGATCCTCGGACTTACGCTTCGCCCTCTGGACCAGACGCCACAGATGCCCGCTGCACGGCTGAACGCCATCGTTGGCGGAGGGAATCCGCAAGCCCGGTCCGAAGATCTGCCTGGCGGCCTTGAGGAACACCCTGTCTCCAAGCTTAAGCTCGACGGGGCATCGGAAGGCCAAGTCCAGCAGCCTGCGATCCGCACCCACCAGACGGATGGGCAAACGTCTCCTGTGGGCCGACCATACCGCCACCTCGACCCACTGCCTGAATGGATAGATCTTGAGTGATTCAGCCGCACTGCCTCGACCCGAGTCGGCGTGATTCTCCTGGAAGTCCTTCAACCGCCCTGCCATCGCTCCGAGCACACGTTGTACGAACTGTTCTTCCCACAAGTCGGCCGGAAAGCGGAGGCCGTCAAATGGCACCCTCCCATATCGGCGAGGAAGGAGCCCCCCCCACCTGTGACGGTAGTTGAAATCCTTTGCCGTGCAGGCGCGGAGAAGCGTATCGAGCAGATCGCCTGTCAACAGAACGTCCACGTCCCCCCCGATCGCATCTGCAAAGCCGAACATATGCGCATGAACGAATTCACACTCGCATCCGACGAACCTGACGACATCCTCAAGTTGATCCGCGAGATACTCCTCCCATCGGAACAGCGGGACCCAAGACCGTCCATATGCGGTGGCCACACGTTGCGCCGTCCTCGCCTCGCGATTGAGTGTATCGCACATCGTCAACGCCACGCAGTCCTTGTCGTCCGGGATGGCAGCGATCACCAGCCGGGAATCAAGACCGCCGCTCAGGGCGACGCCCGTCTTTCGCTTTCCGCATCGGTCCGCAACCGATGTGAGCAATACCGCTTGCAGGGTATCCGCCAAATCCGCCTCGTTGTAACCCGTCCGCATTTCCGGAGGCAGTGACCAGTACGACCGGAGTCTCGACGACCTGCTCCCGTTTTCCGTCCTGCGCATCATGTGGACCGCACCGGGCTGGCACTCGATGAGATGCTTGTACATCGTATGTGGATATGTACAGTGTCCCATGGACAGAAACTGGGCGACGGACGTACGATCTACCTCCCCTGCGACGCCACCGACGCCGGCCACCAGATCGGCATGCGTACCCGCGCAGACAGGCCCCCCATCATGGCGGCCGGCCCAGAACACCTGCGTGGCACCCAGAGGGTCGGTCACGACACTGAAGCCCATCTCATTGGCAAACAGAATGGCAAAAGCCCCGTTGAGCTGCTGGAACACAGGATCGTCCGCAAGGCAATCGTCGGGCTCTCCACCAGAACGCAGCAACTGGCTCAGACGCTGGATCATGCTGTGACGGAGCGCATCGGGCATGCCTCCGACGAGTTCGCCGACCCAAGCAAGGAGTTCCGTGCTTGTGGCAAAGATATTCTCGTTGGACGCGACGGCGTCTTCCAGTACAGCAAGACTTCCCCATGAGAAGTCACAACCGCGCCCCTTCGGAGCGCAATCAACGTACGGCCGCTCCAGCAACGCGAGCAAATGCTCCGAAGCACAACCGCAGCCCGTTTGAACGAGAAAATCAGCCATCACTGCTCTCTCACCGCTCGCACCGAAGAACCATGCGTCCGCGAAACGCTTGTAGCGGCATGGTCACAGCCTACTGCCCCAAGGGCGCCGGAACGTGCTCTTGGTCTTATCAAGTCACCATGTGTCGCAAAAAGCATCTCTGACGAGCCTGAGTTTGCGCCGAAACGCACTTCCGCAAACCGTATGGTAGCAGGCCCGATTGCGCGTCAAAAACGCCATCAGACTGCCGCCCTTGCGGCCGACTTTCACGAATGGCGCAAGTGCGCGGAACTCACGACAGCGCCAATGACTCTGATGTGTTTCCAGGGTATTGCCGAATACGGACCCTTGTTCCGTGTCGTGGTAGGGAAGGCTTACGAACACACCCATGCGAGCTCTTTGCGCGACAGTCTCCAAGAGAGCCCTTCCCGCAGGCCTTTCGATGTGCTCCACAACATCGCAGAGAAATGCAAGATCGTATTCGACCTGCCAGGGTCTTTGGCAGAACTCCACAATATTCTCGATGTACACATTGTCGTATACAATGTTGTGCAGCTCTCCAACATAGGGGGCCCACCCTTCCACGGCATCGATCCGTACGTGGCCATCCCTGAGGTCGTCATAGCTGCCCTGTGCACAGTCGCCGTTTAGGACGTCACGGTGCCGCAACCCCAAATATTCACGAAACAGCGTTCCGTACTTTCCGTACCCACAACCAAGATCCAACACCGTCATTGGCTGAAGCTTCCATGCGAGCTCGATAGCGACCGGTATTGTCGTTGGATAACTGGAGGGCATCGTGTATATTTCCTTACTGCTGCACGTCTTGAAGTGGCCCGATCGACCGCAACCATGAAGTCCGCATAGTCTGCCGGAAACAGGCCTTCTGGAGACAACGTCAGAGCATGAGATGCGGTAGCCTGCGAACGGCAACTCTCTCCACCAACCCAGGCGGCACAGGCACACTATCCGTGGGGTCACCCAAAGGAACAACAAGAAGACGGGACAACCCTTCCATGAAGAACTGCTTATCGAGACGAAAGAAATCGTTCTCGGACAACCCATTCTGATCAACGTCAATGAAGACGACTCCGAACAACAAGCCGTCCCGCTCGATAATCAGGGGCGTGTCCTCCAGCATCTTTCGTGAAGCGCGTGTATCATCTACAATTTGGATCGCGAACCACTCTTTGCCGGCGCGGGACAGTCTCAGGCCAAGCTTCTTCTTGTACCGCAAGACCCCGTCGAGAAGAAAGGAGCGCGACAAGCCGAGATTGACCTTCCCGAAACCCTTCTCCTGGAGATAGCGCAGGGAATAATGATACAGCGCTCCGATGGCCCCATCGCGAACGAAGTCTCTATTGGCATCTCGAATCCCCATGCTGCACAACCGAGGCGTGGCCTGCGCATAGGAAATCGACATCCCGGCAATCGGATTGCCCTCCCACAGCACAAGGAGGAGCTCGCAATCCTTGAAGCTCGCTCGCATGGCCTCATGGGGCGCGATCACGGCGCTGTCGCCGTGCGCCTGTGTGATATAAGGAACATACATGCGATCGTAGAAGTCGTCGAAATCGTCGATATCCCGCGTCACGCGAAACTGCAGCGACTTCTTCTGGATTTTCCGAAGATCCGATCTTACGGTCTCTGTCTGCAAAACGCGGGGACTGAGCGGAAGATCGACATCGCCTTTGACCCAGCCGGGGATGTAGAGCCATCGCCCCGGCTTCAGCAGCCCGCGAAAGCGTCCCAGAGTGCTGACGGCGACCATGCAACAGCCGCGTCCCGCTCCGGCTGCAATCTTCGGGATGTCCCACAACCATTTTCGCCCGAGACAGCGCTCGCGGTAGCCGTCGCCGAGGAACTGGTGAAGCAGATAGCTCCTGTTGCGACCTTGAGACGCACAGAGCACGGCCGCCCCGCCGCCCGAACGGTCGTGGCTCTCGGCGATCCAGAACCGAGGTCGAACTTCGTTGAACACAGAGTAGATGTAGACCAAAGGCCCCAGAACCCAGTGCAGACGCCATGGGATCCGCTCGTAAAGCGACCTGGCCCACCGCCGGAGTCCCTTGTCACCCGGCCGACCGCCAGACGATGGGGCCTCGCCGTCAGAAAACGATCGGCAAACGTTCTCCCGGCATGCTCCGCCGCCTCCGCCGCCTCCGTCGCACGCGGCGGTGAGGGTCGTCCATGTATCCGTTGCGTTCTTCATCGTGTCTCGGTGTTCTGTCATGTGCCTATTGCTCGGCGTGTCATCCGAAACCAAGCACGTCCGAGGCGATGCGCACACTTACCTTATTCGCCCATTCCGGCGGTACCGTCCCACAGGAGCCCACAGAATCGAACGAAACGATCTGAACCTCGGACATACCGTCGTGAAGGTACTCTTTGCAGAGCCGCACGAAAGTCTCATCCACGAAGCGATCCGCGTACTGCTCTGTGAACACAGCTCCGTACAGCTTTCCATCACTCTCCAAAATCAACGGATTGGCCTTCAGAAAAGCCCTTGAAGCGTTCGTGTCCTGATCCACTCTCAGGTAGAAATATCCCTCCGACGGCCCGACAAGTCTCATACCCAGTTTCTTCTTGTACCGGAGAACTCCATCGTGCAGAAAGGCTCTCGACTTGCCAAGTCTGGCCTTGGTGAACCCCTTGTCGGCCAGGTGACGAAAAGTGAAGTGATATCTTGCTCCGATGGCCCCTTCTCGAACGAATTCTCTGTTGCCATCTCGAACACCCATCAGCGCCAACAACGGCACCGCCTCGGCATAGCTGATCACGCCTCCGGCAATGGATTGCTCCCCTTTTTTAACCAATAGAAGCTCGCCGTTTTCGAAGTGCTTTAGCACGAACTCACGAGGCCAAATCCGGGCGCCGCGACCGTGCGCTCTCGCAATATGGGGCACAAACATGTGGTGGTAGAAATCATCGAACTTCTTGATATCTTGTGTGACTTCATAATCCAACTCATGTTTTCGAATCTTGCGGAGATCCTTCTTGACGTTTCCGGACTTAAGCACCTGCGCAGGCAAAGGAAGATCCACCTCGCCATTGATCCAGGCTGGGATACGCAGCCACTTGGCCGACCCCAGCAACCGACGAACACCGGGGCGGACGCGAACCACGGCCGCGCAACACTCCGTCCCTGCCTTAGCCCACACTTTCGATAGATTCCACAACCACGTTCGACCGACACAGCGCTCACGATACCCGTCGCCCAAGACTTCTCCGAACACAAAGCTCCTGTCCCAGGTACCGGCGACGCAGAGCACCGAGATCGACAGGCCATCGTCTCGTCCCTGGCTCTGGCCAATCCAGAACCGCGGCCGGATTTCGTCATACATCCGATAGCCGCAGACCAATGGACGGAGGAGCCAGCGCCATGATGGTGGAATCTGCTCGTAGGCGGCCTTCGCCCATCTGCGCCATCGGCTGCAATGTCGGCCACCTTGTGTATCCGGCATTCGGTCACCCACGACCCACGACCGCAATCCGCCTGAATCCCCGCCTGTCACGAGACCCCTCGCTCATCAAATCGAGGCCGGGCCGCCATCGAAAACAAAATCTCGTTCGATCGAACGCAAGTCGGGGGCGATCTGGTCCCTCTCCGAGACGATTGGTCTGGCGACCCGCCAGTCGATGGCCAGGTCTGGATCGTCGAATCGAATCGATCGCTCGTGCCTCTTCGAGTAGTACGCCGTACATTTGTACGTCAAGACAACCGTCTCCGACAGGACGGAAAACCCATGTGCGAAACCGGGCGGGATCCAGAATTGCAGGTGGTTCTCATCGCTCAGCTCGACGGCCACATGCGCACCGAACGTTGGCGATCCGAACCGGATGTCCACGGCCACATCGCGGACCTTTCCATAGAGTACACTCGTCAGTTTGCCCTGGGCATGTGAACCGACCTGATAGTGCAGGCCGCGTATCGTCCCCTGCCGTGAGAACGAGCAGTTGTCCTGCACGAACGCAGCGGCCAGCCCGACCCGCTCATATCTGCTCGTGTTGTAGTGCTCGAAGAAGTACCCACGTTCATCCGGATACACATCGGGCTCAATCAACAAGAGGCCGTCAATCCGTGTCTTCGATATCTGCATCCTTGTCTTCTCCTGCTGAAGCTTGGCCAACCGTCACAGTGTGTTGCGTCATTTGGAGTACGAGTCATCCGACGCTGTGGGAAACAGTGAGGGCCTGCACTGCATCCTCCGGCCTTGCACAGAAAGACGGCCGGCGATCTCTCGAATCTGCGTCCAGTCATAGCTGTCGAATGAGTACAACAGTAACATGGCCAGATAGGCGGCCAGTCCGGCGGCCACATACAGGCCGAGCAGCGTCCACGTCGACGGCGGGCGAGCGATCTCCAGGCCGACCCACACCAACATGGCGGCCGCTCCCGGAAGCGATCCCTTCACGATCACTTCTCTGAACCATTGCCCTCCGCTGACCCCTGCGAGACGCCAGCCCAGCGGAAGATTCAATGCGGCCAACGCTGCGGCCGCAACCAGCCCCGCCCCGGCCAATCCCAGCGCGCCGAGGCCTCGCCACCCCACGAAATACACAATCAGACCGATCCGGACCAGTTGCATCGCGGCGTGGCGAAGCGCGATCGGGCGCATCCGGTCCTTCGCCTGACACAGCGTGGGCAACATCCAGTTGGAATACGTCCACATGGTCGCCAGAAGGGTCAGGACCATCACAAAGGCCGTCTCGATATACTGTGGCCCCAGGTACAGCGTAATCAACTCTCGACAGTAGACCATCGCCGGCAAGGTAATGCCCAGAACCACCCACAACCCGTATCGGCCGCTGCGAAGGTACAGGCGTCGCATCTGCTCGTGGCGCCCGGCGGCATGCATGGCAATCAATTGCGGCAGCAGCGGCCCCGTGGCAACCGCCGCAAAGGATTGGATGTGCCGTGCCGGCATCGTCGCAATATGATAGGAGGTTACATCGACCAGCCTGGCCAGCTTGTTCAGGAACAAGGGGTCCAGCATTCGTTGCGCCGATGCCGCGCCGTCGATCACAAGGCTCCACCCTCCGAATCCTATGATCTGCCGCGCAATGCCCCAGTCGATCCGGGATGTGGAGAACCGCATGGCCGGAACGCTTCGTCGTGAGATGGACACCATGATGACCGACGACAGGGACTGGCCGGCGACTTCCGCCACCACCACCCAAAGAACACGTGTGCTCACGCCAAACAGCAGCGCAAACAGCAGCGCCATCTTTGCAATCTCGACCCCCAGACCAATCAGGTTCTGCAGCACGAATCTCTGTCTGACGTAGAGTCCGAATTCAAGAGGCGTCAAGGGCAACCGCATGACCGTACAGCAGACCAGCAGCCCGAGCATGATCCGAGCGTCCCCCAATCGCCCCGGTGGAATCGTCAAGACGAGCCCCACGTGCCACGCGAAGACCAAGCCACCGACCAGGCAGAGAACCGCCAGGACGACCAGGGGCACGATCATCGTGGAGACAATGCTCGTGACCTTTTCATCGTCTCCCATCGCGTAGGCTTCGGTCACGAATCGACCCAACCCCGCCGTGAGGAATCGGCTGAGCAACGGAATGAAGAACACCACGCCCGCCACGAGCGGGTACAGACTGTACTCGGCGGCGCCGATGCGGCGCAGAAGATATTGATTCAGCCAGATCAGTACGGACACAGAGAGGATGCGCCTCAACACCGCACTGGCCGAGTTGATCAGAAGCAACCTCTTGCTGATCTGGACCCTGGAACCCATAGATTGCTTGGCAAATCTCCCATCGATGGCCGCGGTGCCTCCGGCCGCTATGTCACGGACGTCTTGACCGAAGCGTCACGTGGACGGACTCCGTCCCCGTCGGGCGCTGCGACCCGATCGATTCAAGCCCACTGCATGGAGGGGGCTCGCCTATGATCGACGGCAATGACTCGGCGTCATCGACTCCGTTCGCCGATGTCTTCGGTCCGTGACGCACCCTGCGGCAAAGGCGGCCATCGTACCTGGCCATGCCGATCTGGAAGGATCGCCAGAATCGAATCGGTCAGATCCACGGCCAGAGACCGGGCCGAATGCTCGAGCGATGAGCTGACCTGAACCTGGGCCACGTATCTGGCTGGATTGCCTGCAAGGTTCGGACGCCGCCCGAAAAAACCGGAGAAGTCCTTCTCGCGAAGCGTAACGTGTCCGTTGAGAACGTAGAAACTCAGAACGACAACCCGCTGATAGCTCGGGGCCTGTTTCCGAAACCGATGCACCAGAGACTCTATGCGTCGGCCGGACCGCGTCACGAACTCGGAGTCTGACGTACCGTCATGGATCCACCCATGCGCCGGGAAGCACACCAACGGTTGATGCCCGAGGATTCCCGCCGGACGGGAAGAACAATAGACCAGATAGGCATCGGCCCACATACGCTGATCGGCGTTGACGTAGCGACGACTGATATAGTCATCAGCGAAGTTGGACCGCATGTAGTCCTCTGTGATGCTGGGAATATCACGGTCCTCTCCGATCCATCCATCCACCTCCATCGGTACCTCGGCCAAAGGCACCGGCGGCGGAATCGGCGGAGGCTCCTCCCAGCGGGGCGCTTCCATCCGATAGACGACCCCCGCCCCCACCAGAAGCAAGAAGGCGATGGCTCCCGCACACCATATCGATATCGCGCCACTGCGAAAATGGCTGTGATCCGCCTTGCCCGCGGCGCCCAGCGCCGGGGGTTCGACAGTACGTCGCACCGTATACATCGATGAGGTTACCCCAAAAGTGGTACATCGCCTCAGCCGGACGTGCCCCGCCAAGAAACACTGTCCTTGAAGGAACAGCCCTCGGTCCATCCATGGGGGAATTCGCCGTCAAAGAGCATTTATCCTACAGCCCCTATCGGCACACTGTCAACGCGGCTCAAGCCAAAAACCCAATCGGCAGCCAATTGACCCCACACACCGAAGCATCGGGGATACGTCGAATAGAACCCGATAACCCTCCCCCCAACTGACTGTGGCACACCCTGACTTACGGGACCGTTGTGCAACCGTCGCTCGGCAAAGCCGCCCACACGAGTGTGTGTCCAACGTCGTTGGCCGACAGCGGTTTCCAGGACATCCTGGGGCCCATAATGGAATCGATTTGTTCCCGAACGGCTTTGTTTGTACGATATACCCAAAGGATGCAGACAGGCAATGACATGGTCGCGCCTGCTTGCCCACTCCCTGTCGGGTGGAGATGCTACACAGCACACGAGGAGCATATGTCGTACCGTAAGAAGGCGGTGCCGTCCGATTTCGCCCAGAGCCCGCGCCTGAGCGCCCGAGACGGAGTGATTCTCGTCGCTTTGATCGTGGGCTTGTGCATTGCCAATGTCACTCCGTCCGCAACCGCCGCGACCTACTACGTGGATGCCAACCAAGGCAACGACGGCAATCCCGGAACTCGCCAGCAGCCGTGGAGGACGATGAATCCGGTTCGGCTGGCCAGCTCGTCGGGCGACACGATTCATATTCTGGCGTGGACCGATAGCCTGTCCGAAATGGAGTGGCCTGTGGATCGCTCCTATCTTGCCGAGATGGTCCATCAATATGGCATTACGTGGACCTTCGACAAGCCGTACCGGATTGGCCAATTCGCAAACTGGGACTTCTGGGTCCTCGGACCGGCAACGGTGCAATCGATCCATCCGGGCCAGACACCGATATCGCAGGATGGCAAAGATTTCCATGTGCATGGGAGTATGATCAATCCGGAGCCTCACCGTCTCGAGGGGACGGCACATGCATACGACAGTCGATCGGCGGCTTACGTCAGCAGTTTGGCGGTAGCAACGCCGATCACGCTGGCCGAAGGCACGTCTCTCGTCAGCACTATCTCGTACTTGCTGACGGATTCAGATTGTCCGAACCGCACGAATACCACGCCCGGACACGCGTGGTACCATACACCTCGACCCTGCCTGCGAACGGCGGCCGTGCTCACGTGCGTTGGCTCGGCGTTGACTGCGCCATACTTTCGGCCACCCTATGCGAGCGAAGAGAAACCTCTGATTCCTCTGGCCGCCATGGATACGAGCATCCTGCCGAACCTGACTGCGGCCCCCAACCCGCCAGGCATTGACTCGGTCCTCCGTTCGGTGCAGCGGGTCTGGCTGGATCACATGACAGGGGAGGTCGCCGATTACCATCGTCCCAGGATGAACCAGCCGAATTACGGCAGGGACCTGTCCGACCGATACAACATCGCTGCGATGGTCAGCATGGTCAACATCGACCCGGCCCAGAAGAACCTGCTGGCGACGCGGCTCGTCCAAATCGGGATCGATCACTTCTATATCGTCAAGGCGGGCGGAGGTTGGGGATACAACGGCGGCGCCATCGGGCTGGGCCACAAGCTTCCGATCGTATACGCAGCGAAGCTCCTCGATCATCCTGAAATGAAACGCATTGGCTGTGACTACGGGCCCGAATACTTCCAGGAGGACTCCCAGGTCTTCCATATCTCTCAGGCCGAGACGGCGTTGTTCACACCGACCACACGAACGAATTGCACCATCCTGCAAGGATCCCCGACGACGATTGTCGATGCGGACGGCGGGAACTGGTGGATCAACGATCGGGGGCAGACACAGCCCCTTTTGAGCGGCAGAGGGTTTCCCACGAACTGGAGCGTGCGAATACACTACCCAAACGGCGAGAACGTCCATGTCCGTGCCCGTGGAATGGGCGGAGACGACGCAGAGATAGCGGTATTCCAGCCATGTCCACCCGGAACCGGTCTGACGGTGGAAGTCGAGCTGTATCCGCAGTACAGGATAGGGTATCCCGACTGGGCCGAGCGGTATCTCAAGCGGCCTGCAAACGCACACTACTCGCAGAATTATCGGTGGCAAGTGGGCAAAGTCCTCGGCAGTTCGGTGCTGGCGGCCCGCATGCTCGGCGCCAAAGACATCTGGAACCACGAGGCCACGTTTGACTTTGCGGACATTTACCGAGATGAGTTCGCCAATACCATCTACCTGTACAGTTCGACGCAATGGACGCTCGCCATGTGGGACACATATCGTTCGGCTTATGGGCCTCTCTGGTCCTCTCCGGACACAACTCCATTTCTGCGTCTTGCACCGATCGGCAACCCGGCTGTCACCGTCGGCCAGACCCTCACGCTGTCGATCCACGCCACGTCGTCCGGGAGCGGCAGTGTGAGCTACTCGGCAAGCAACCTTCCGAGCGGCGCGACGTTCACGGGACAGACCTTCACGTGGACCCCGACTGCAACCCAGGTCGGCACCCATCAGGTCACATTCGAGGCCACCGATGGAGATCTCAGCGATTCGCAGATCGCAACAATCTGGGTCCAGCGCCCCGACCAGGATCCCAACAGCCAACCGATCCTTGCCGCCATCGGGGACAAATCAGTCCATGAGAACGCAACCCTGACGTTTTCGGTCAGCGCCAGCGACCCGGACGGCGACCCAATCACATACTCGGCCACCGGCCTACCCGCTGGAGCGGACTTCTCCGAGCAGACCTTCTCGTGGACACCTGCCTACGGCCAAGCCGGAAGCTACCAGGTGACGTTCATCGCCAGCGACGGCTGGAGCCAGGACACTCAGACCATTACGATTACGGTCATCAAGGTCAATCGAGCGCCCATCCTCAGCGAGATCGGCAACCGATCCATCGATCAGGACCGTTCACTGACCTTCGACGTGACAGCGAACGACCCGGATGGAGACGCTGTCGCCTACTCGGCCAGCGGCTTGCCCAGCGGAGCCAGCTTCGAGGACGGCACCTTCGATTGGACGCCTTCATCCTCCCAGATCGGCGCCCACGATGTGACTTTTACGGCCAGCGACGGAGACCTGCAAGACACCGAGACCGTGACCATCTTCGTCGCGCCAGCCCGCCCGGACGGCACCGCGCCGGCGGTCGCCCGATGCGCGCCGGAGCCTGCGGCCGTGCAAGTGCCGTTGGACCATCTCATCAGTCTACACGTGACCGACGAGGGTAGCGGCGTGGATCCCGAATCCATCGTGATTCGCGTAGATGATGGCATCGTCTATCAGGGCGACAGGAATGTCCACGAGAGCGCAGGCGGCCGATGTAGTCGAATCGGAGCCTCCAATGACTACCGATTCATCTATCAGGCGAATAAGCCGTTTGGATACGATCGCACCGTCCGGGTGGAGGTGGACGCAGCCGACCGCACCGGCAACGTCATGCCCACGCACGCCTATTCCTTCACCACGGAGAGGCGGGCGTTCGGGAGCCATCGGGCCGTCAGTGCCGGCTTCGGCCTTCCCGGACCCACGGGCCGGCCCGCCACCACCAGCGACTGTGTCGGTACGATCTGGGTCGTCTGGTGCAGCGGCCCCGAAGACGGCCGAGCCCTCTACATCAGCAGGATGCCCGCCGGCTCGGATGCTTTTGAGGCGCCGGTTCCCATCACCACAGCGCCGGGCGACCGATGTCATCCCACGATCGCACGGGACAACGACGGGACCCTCTATGTCGCATGGCAGGACCGGCAGCGCGGCAATTGGGACATTTTCGTGGCGGTCTCATCGGACGGGATTGTCTGGTCGCGTCCGATCCAAGTGACCGATTCGGACGGCAACGAAACGCACCCGGCGATCGCCGCCGACACCCGGTCGCCCAGCCATGTCTACATTGCCTGGCAGGACGATCGAGACGGTCATAGCGACATCTTCGTGGCCCGTTCCGCCAGTGGCTTTAGCGACAGCGCAGTCTCCCGCCTGACCGCCGACCCCGCCGATCAGATCGCCCCGGACGTTGCCATCGACGCCCAGGACGTCGCCTATGTCGTCTGGACCGACAAGAGAAGGGGGCAAGCCGACCTGTATGGCGCGTCTTCCGAACCGACAGGCTGGGCCAACATCCCCATCGTAACGGCAGACAGCCAACAAAGCAGTCCGGCCATCGCCATCGACCAGGACTCTTCCATTCTTCACCTGCTGTGGGTGGACGATGCGCCGGGCGATATGGACATCTACTATGCGGCGCTGACTGGCCTGCCGGACCGTCCCGTCAGCGGCGTGAGCATCATCGATGATACATCCGGTGCCGATCAATTCGCTCCGGCCATCCTCTGTCCCGGCGGCTCGACCGTCTTCGCATGTTGGCAGGATCGACGCCGTACCCATCCGCACCCGGCCGACACCGATCTATTCTTCGCAGAACTGGGCCCCGGCTCGGTCGGAACGAACGTCTTCATCGGCGCCGAGCGAACTGACTCCAGCCGGACCGAACCGGCCATCGGCATGGACCGTCATGGCAACCCCTATCTTGTATGGACCGATGCCTGGAGCGAGGAACGGGAAGTCTATTTCGCACCGACCACTTTCGTCGATCCCGACCCACTAGACGCGAAGCACGTCGTCGCCTCGATCGGCGCCGTGGTCGGTACCGATCCAGCCGACATCGAAGAACCCGACGACGTGTCGATCATCGTCCCGGCCCAGGCCTGTCCAGCCGACATGCGAATTTCAATCTCGAAGATTCTGAATCCTCCTGTCGCGCCCGCCGACTGCCTCGGAAGTTATGATTTCGGGCCGAGCGGCATCAACTTCGCTGTTCCCGTCACAATCACGGTCCCCTACCGTGTCGCCAGCGCGAGTAGCTCAGCGAAACCCTACTGGTACGATTCACTGACCGGCGCCCTGACTCAGCGCGGCATCACGGACATCGAGAATCTCGTCATTGCCTCCGACCTCAACGCCTTGCGGTTCAAGACAACACACTTCACACCGTTCCATGTGGTGGCCGACCCGTCCCTCTCGGTCGGAGTAGACTGTGGCCGAAGACGCGGGTGCTCGATCTCGACAGCGGAAGGCGGCTCGCCGAGCAACGTGTTGGCCCCATGCGTCGTCGTCGCGATTGCAATCGCCATTCTGAGGCGTCAGAGCAGAAGGAGGCGACATTCTTTCGACACGACCCAAGGGTAACCGTCGCATGCGTTCGTCGTGCACAGCGTCCGGCCGATCGGGCGCGACCTCGCTCTTCGAGCCCGGTGGCAGTTGTCTGGATCCGGGACACAGACAGCCCGTTCGACTGGCCGTCGAGACCGCGTTGGTCACCGCAACCACGCTGGCCGCCGTACGGGGCCTTCACGAGACGCCAGCGGCCGGGCTTCAGTGGTTGCTGATCCCGAGCCTCCTGGTGGCGGCCGCCCTGGTCCCCACGTGGGTCGCGCGGCGCCAGTTCCCTCGCATCGGACTCGACTCTGGCCACGCCCGACAGACACTGTGGACGGTCTGCACCGTGGGGCTCTGCGTGCTGCCCATTGGCCTGCTCGGACTTTGGATTGCAGCGCGATGGCATCTTCCCATCCCAGTGGGACCCGTCATCGCCGGTCCAGGCGGATGGCCGGCCTGGCTGCTCTACCAGTTCCTGTACGTCGCGGTGGCCGAAGAAGTGTTCTTCCGCGGCTATGTACAGGCGAACATCATGCGACTTCTCCAGGGCCGGCCCAAGATCTCACCGACGTGGCAGCAGGCCGTGGCCGTCCTGGCCTCCGCGGCCTGCTTCGCTCTGGCACACGTTCTCGTTCAAGGCCGCGGCACCGCCCTTCTGACGTTCGTGCCGGGGCTACTCCTCGCCTGGCTCTTCATCCGCACACGTTCGCTTCTGGGCCCCATGCTCTTTCACGGGCTCGCCAACGTCAGCTATGGGGTCATGGCACTCGCACTCGCATAGCCCAGGCACCGGTTGGCGCTTATCAGACATTGCCCGCACGTCGCGGCACGTCCGTCCGATAAAACACGGCAACAAGCGAGGCACACCTTGCTGTCCGGCCGTCGATCACGCACACACGCCTCCACGTCAAGTGCCCTCTCCACCCGGACGATAGAGGTAACAACGAAGAAGAACGTACGCTTTTCGGGAAGACGACAATGAACGACAGGCAGATCGCCAGGCTGTTCTGGGCCGCCAGGGTCCTGCTCGTCGCCGTGCTGCTGTATGCGGCGATTGCAGCGATCCTGACCCCATCGGCACCCGCGCCGGGATTGGGACCGAGGGCCGTATCGGGAGACGAGCGAGCGTCCGAACAAACCGACGCTCTGCCACAGTCTCGGCAGAACACGGATTATGCAGTCCTCGTCGACAGCAACATCTTCGGCGCGATGAGTCCGTCCGACCAGTCCGAGACTTCGTCCACGCAGGCGGCCGCCGATAGCGTGCCATCGGCCGAACCACTTGGGCTCCGGCTCGTCGGCGTCATTGCCGGCGGTCCCACCACCAGCCGAGCTGTCATTGAGGACACAAACACCCGGATCGCCACCCCGTATAAGATCGGCGATATCGTTGCCTCCACAAGGATCGAAGCGATCGAGTCGGATCGAATCGTCCTGAGCCACAAGGGGCGAACGAAAGTGCTATCTCTGCACACCGCCCGCGCCCCAAGAGACGCCAGCCCGTCCGCCACACAGGTGGCCGCGCCTCCATCCCGTCCGCAGGCACAACCCTCGTTCACACCGTCCGCACGGCTCAGCTATGTCGAGGATCTGTTTCGCACGGCGAAGATCGAGCCCTACGTGAAGGACGGACGCCCCGAAGGGTTGAAGATCAGCGGCCTCGAACAGAATCCGCTGGCCGCCGCCGTCGGATTGCGAAACGGCGACATCATACAAACCGTCAACGGCCAGAGCCTCAATAACACACAAAAAGCGTTCCAGGTCCTTCAGAAGGCCCGAACGCAGCCCAGGATCAGCATCCAGTTGCTGCGCGACGGCAAGGCGAGAGACCTGTCGTTTGACCTGTAGGAAAGCGGAGAGCATCTTGAGCACGAAACGTCACAATCCCTGGACACATCTCCAAAGCGGCAGGCCGTTTGCGCCATCGGCCATAGTCCAACGGTTTGGCCCGCCTGTCATCGCGATTGGCATCCTGGCGTTGAGCTGCACCGGGTGCGGAGGGCGCACCCAAGCCGTCTCAGCCAGCGAGGTCAGTCCGGTCCAACGGCGATCCTACAGCAGAGAGAAGACCTCCTGGTCGGCGAGTGAGGCGCCGTCCTGGACCGCTTCGGTGGCGTCGCCGCGGCCTTCTGTGTCGGCGGCGTCCGAAACGTCGTCGGAAGGCCTCCACGCGGTCCAGCCGGCACCGAGCCAACACGCTTCACTGCCCGCACGGCTACCACAAAGGGTCCCCGCGGAAAGGGTCGAGACGGCCCGGACAGAAGTCGGAAAGGACGCGTCGCCGAATATCTCCGAGCCGCAGCCGTCTCCGGCGCCTGACCAAGACGTTACAGCCTCCGCCGTGCCCGACCTTTCGCACCGACGCGACGAAATGGTGCAGGTCAACTTTGAAGACGTGGACATTCGAACCGTTCTCAAGACCATTGGCGAAATCACCGGGATCAACTTCATCCCTCATCAGAGCGTCAGCGGCATGGTAACCGTGATGTCACCGACGCCGATTCGACTGGGCGACATCTATCCGTTCCTTCAATCCATCCTCGACGTGCACGGATACGCCACGGTTGAGGCCGACCATGTCGTAAAGGTCGTCCCGAAGACTGAGGCCACCAAACGGAACCTCCAGGTTCGCATCGGCGCCGATCCCCGGGCGATTCCGAGAAATGACGCAATGGCCACGCAGATCCTTCCCTTGCGATACGCCGATGCCGGCGAGGTCAGCCAGATCGTCCAACCCCTTCTCTCGGCCGGTGGCCTGATGGCGACGTACCCACGAACCAACGCCATCATGGTGACCGACACGAGCGCCAATATCCACCACATCGCACAGATCATCGCCCAGCTCGACGTGGAAGGGTCGCGGGAGAACGTGGTGCTGTTCCCGTTGACACACGCTTCGGCCCAGGTGCTCAGTGAACAGGTCGTGCGCATCCTTGATGAGAGCCGCACCGCCGCGGCACCATCCGGACGCGCGCGACCGGCCCAGATCGAAGGGCAAGGCACGAAGGTTCTTCCCGATACTCGCACCAATTCCCTGATTGTGGTCGGGGGCGAACAAAGCGTCGAGACGATTCGCAGACTCGTCGCGCAGCTCGATGTCGAGCGGCCGACCGGGGTCGACAACGTCCATGTGACCTATCTGAAGAACGCCGACGCCAACGACGTGGCGCCCTCGCTCGAAGCGGCGCTGGCCGGTATGAGACTGACCGACACGGTCGACGCCCGACAGCCGATCCAGGTCACCGCCGATTCAAGCACGAACTCGCTCATTGTCGTGGCCTCGCCTCAGGATTTTGCCATGATCTCGCAGATCGTCGAAAAGCTCGACATCGTTCGCGAGCAGGTCCTGGTGGAGATGACAATCCTGGAGGTCAGCGAGGAGGCCCTGAAGGAACTGGGCGTCGATTGGGCGACGCTCGACGCGGCGGTCTCCAACAGCGTCCGCGGTTTCGGGCTGACGAACCTGGGGCCGCGCGTCAATTTCCTCAGCGGCGATCTCGAAGGTCTTGCGGTCGGCGCATGGAAGGACACCAGCGCGGGCGTTCAGATCGGCGCGATCCTCCAGGCGCTCCAGAAGAAGTCCGGGGTCAACATCCTCTCGACCCCCCACGTGCTGACCTCAAACCATCGCAAGGCCAAGATCGTCGTCGGCGAAAACACCCCGTTCGTGGTCCAGTCGCGCGTCACCGAGACCACGGACTTCCTGACGCCCACGGTGATCAAGCAGTACGAATACAAGGACGTTGGGATCACGCTCGATATCACGCCGCACGTCAGCCAGAGCGGGCTGGTGCGACTGGAGATCGACAGCGAATTCACGAAGCTGATCGACAGCGTGACCGCCGCCTCGTCCGACACGCCGACAACGGCCAAACGCAGCGCCCAGACCGTCGTAACGATGGGCAGTGGCGCGACCGTCGTCATCGGCGGCCTGATTCGCGACGACAAGACCCGCGTCGAAAACCGGGTTCCGCTGATCGGCGACGTGCCCGTGGTCGGCAATCTCTTCCGATGGCAGCGCGACCGCGTGCAGAAGACGAACCTGCTCATCTTCATCACGCCGCATGTCATGACCAGTCCGGAGCAGTTGCAGCAGATCACAGACAGCAAGCGGGACCAGATGCGTCCCCTTCTGGAGGAAAGGCGCTGACGTCTGTGGCTGAGCAGTCGGCACCCGGATCGCATCAGAGCGAGGAGGTGGTTTGGTGAACGTAGGACGGACCGAACGGACAGAGGATCCGCAACTCTGGAGGATCGCTCCCGAGCAATTGAATGCGGACCTGGTGCGACGATTGCCGCTGGAGTTCCTCAAGAAGCAGCGTGCGATCCCGATCGTGCTCGAGGACGGCAACACGGCGGTCGCCCTGGCGGACCTTCTCAACGTCGAGGCGTACGACGCCATCGTCGGCGTCCTGGGCCAGGTGTGTCCTCGGGTGCGCTGCCCGGCGCCGGAAATCGAGAACGCCATCAGCCAGTGCTACTACCACGCTGCCGACGGCGAGCGGGGCCAGGACGACGAGTTCTCCAAGGCCTATTCGCCCGACAGCGGCGGTGCCAGTTCGGTGCAGACGCACGCCGAGGACCTGCTGAACATCGCGAACAAGGCGCCGGCGATCAAGCTGGTCAACAAGATCGTATTCGAAGCGGTGCACAGCCGGGCCAGCGACATTCACATCGAGCCCTACGAAACCGAGGTGAAGATTCGTTTCCGCGTCGACGGCGTCTTGCACAACGTCCTGAGCCTGGCCCGACAGCAGGCGGCGCCGCTCCTGTCGCGTCTGAAGATCATGGCCAATCTCAACATCGCCGAGCATCGACTCCCGCAGGACGGCCAGAGCCGCGTGCGGATCGGCGAAGAACTGGTCGATATCCGCGTCTCGGTGATCCCCACGGCCGGCGGCGAACGCGTCGTGCTTCGGCTGCTGGACAAGGGACGAGGTCAGTTCCGTCTGGAAGACGTGGGCTTTGGGCCTGAGATGCTGCGTGTCTTTCGCGACCTCATCGGCATCTCGCACGGCATCATTCTGCTGACCGGTCCGACCGGCAGCGGAAAGACGACCACTCTCTATGCGGCGCTCAACGAGCTGAACAACGAAGAGCGCAACATTCTGACCGTGGAGGACCCGGTCGAATACCAGTTGCCCGGCATCGGGCAGATGCAGATTCGACCGAAGATCGAGCTGACGTTCGCCAGTTGCCTGCGCCACATCCTCCGACAGGACCCCGACGTCATTATGATCGGGGAGATCCGCGACCTGGAGACGGCGGAGATCGCCATCCAGGCCTCGCTGACGGGCCACCTCGTCTTGAGCACGCTCCACACGAACGACGCCGCCTCGGCGGTCACGCGTCTGATCGACATGGGCATCGAGCCGTATCTGATCTCCTCGTCGGTCGTCGGGGTGATGGCCCAACGACTGCTGCGGGTGATCTGCCCCGACTGCAAGCAGCCCTGGCAGCCTCACGACGCCGAGCAGATCAACGCCGAACTGGGCAGGCTCGTGGACGGCCATCCTCAGTTGTACAAAGGCGACGGCTGCGAGAACTGTCTCCAGACGGGATACAAGGGGCGAGTCGGCATCTTCGAGCTGATGCTCGTCGATGACCAGATCAAAGACCTCATCCTCCAGCGTCGCGGCGCACACGTCATCAAGGACGCCGCGGTCGCCAAGGGAATGACGACACTCCGCCAGGACGGCCTGCGTCGCGTCGCCGACGGCGTCACGACGCTCGAAGAAGTCTACCGCGTCACGCAGGACAGCGTCCACGGCGGTACGGAGGGGGACTCGCATGCCAACCGTTGAGGAACAGATCCAACCGCAGACCGACAGGACGGGCATTGCGGCCCGTCCGACGACCGCGCCGCGCCGCGTCCATCGGGCCCAAGGGCACGACCTGCTGCGACGGGTGGGCACGAAGGACCTCGGCCGCCTGGCGCGGCAGTTGTCCACGCTGCTGCACGCGGGGATGCCGCTGGTGCCGGCGCTGTCGGCCCTCGTCGAGCAGATGCAGTGTGGGCCGAAGAAGCGCGGGATCCGCTGGGGCCACTCAACCGAACCACTGGCGCCCATCGTGGAGCGCGTTCGCGACGACGTGAACGCCGGCAGCAGTCTGGCCGAAGCGCTCGGCCGGCACCCCAGCCTGTTCTCGGCGCTGTTCGTCAACATGGTGGCGGCCGGGGAGGCTGGCGGCGCTCTCGAAGCGGTGCTGGCGCGCCTGGCCGACATCCTCGAAAAACGGGCACAACTGACCGGCAAGGTCAAAGCCGCCATCGCCTATCCGGCGATGATGACGATCGTGGCCGTCGGCGTGGTCCTGTTCCTGCTGTCGTTCGTGGTGCCGAGCATCTCGGAACTGTTCGTCAAGATGAACCAGGAACTGCCTTTGCCGACCCGAATCCTCATGGGCGTCAGCGGCTTCTTCGAGGCTCACGGGGTGCTCATCGCGGTGGCGGTCTTCGGCGTCACAGCCGCCCTGATGGGGCTGGCCCGGACGCACGACGGCCGCCTGTGGATGGATCGAATCCGACTCGGGCTGCCGTTGTTCGGCCCGCTGTTCTTCCGACTCGAAGTGGCCCGACTGACGCGGACGCTCGGGACGCTGATGAAGAGCGGCATTCCCGTCATCAGCGCGATCGAGATCAGTCAGCGCATCAGCCAGAACCGCCTGATCGCCGAGGCGACCGACCGCATCAAGGACGGAGTCCACAAGGGCGAGACGATCGCCAACGCCGTCCGCGCCACGGGGATGTTCCCGCCAATGGTCGTTCACGTGATCGAAACCGGACAAATGGCGGGCAACGTCGAAGACGGCCTGCTGAACATCGCCGAGATGTACGATGGCGAGGTCGAGACAACGGTGCGGACGCTGACCGCGCTGCTCGAACCGATGATCCTGCTGCTGATGGGCGGCATCGTGGGCTTCATCGTGTTGTCGATCCTGCTGCCCATCTTCGAAATCAACCAGGCTTTGTAGGGAGATCGCATCATGCGAACTCGACACAGTGATCCGATACGCCGGCGACGGGGCTTCACTCTCATCGAACTGATGATCGTAGTGGTGATCCTGGGTCTGCTGGCTACGATCGTCATGCCGAAGATGCTGAGCCGGCCCGATCAGGCCCGCCGGGTCAAGGCCAAGGCCGACATCCGCAGCATTCAGTCGGCGCTGGCCCTGTTCAAGACCGACACCGGTCGCTTCCCGACCACCTCCGAAGGTCTCGAGGCCCTCGTGAACAATCCGGGCGTCAAGGGCTACAACGCCGACGGCTACCTCGAATCGGTGCCGGTCGATCCGTGGGGCAACCGATACGTCTACATGAGCCCCGGCGTCCACAGCAAGGATTACGACCTGAAATCCTATGGCAAGGACGGTGAAAGCGGCGGCACCGGAGACGATGCGGACATCGAGTCCTGGAACCTGCAGGACTGACGCCGCGTCGGGGATTCATCGGAAGGCAGACCATGAGCCGTTGTCGAACCAGATCCAGAGGGTTCACCTTCGTCGAAGTCCTGATCGCGCTGGCGGTCACCTCGATCGGACTTCTGGGGCTGCTGCGACTGCACCTGCTGAGCACGGCCACAGCCGACGCCGCCCAGGCAACCACCGGGGCGGTGTTCGTGGCCCAGGCGCAGATCGCCGAGGTCCTCGCTCAGGGGTTTCCGGCGCAGGGAACGACCTCCGGCGCCGTCGAACGAAACGGACAGACGTTCACATGGACGACTGAAATCCGAAACGCTGCCAGGTCGGGCGGCAGCGCGGCAATGCCCACGGGCCTGCGTGAAGTCTCCACCACCGTCACCTGGACTCTGGCCTCGCACGAGAAGAGCATGACGATGACGACCCTCGTCGCAGACACTCGAATCCATGAACGCAAGACGCAATAATCCCGGCTTGACGCTGATCGAGATGCTCATCGCGCTGGCGATGATCGCCACCATCGTCTCGATGGTCTACGGCAGCTACGCCGCCACGAGCCGATCGATGGAGATCTACGACAGCCGCCTGACGTGCGCGCAGCGGACACAGCTTGTCCTGCGATTGATGGAACGGCAGCTTCGCTGCGCCTATCAGCAACCAACGGAACCGGATGCCGCCCTATCGACGAAGGCCTCGGACAATGGGATCCAGGAATCGCCGAAAGCCGGTGAGACTCGCGTGCTCAAATCCCGCCCGACGTTCGCCGGCGGCGTCCGCACGGGGGGCGGCGAGTTGCTGGACTTCATTACCACGGCCGGCGCCGCAGGCGGACAAAGCGGCCCCCAGGGATTGGCCCGCATACGCTATCGACACGATCCGATCCTCGGGACCCTGGCGATCCGCTGTGACCCGCACCTGGATACCATGCGACAGGGCGATACGACCGCCCCTTGGCAGACCGTGTTGCAGCAGGTCTCGGAGATCGAGATCGAGTTCTTCGACGGCCTCCAATGGCGACCCCAGTGGAGCGGCCAGGCGAGCCGGACCCTGCCCCGCGCCGTGCGGCTGAGCCTGACGGTCGCCGATGAGAAGGGCCGCACCCGTCGATACGGCGCCACGGTGGCAATCGCGAGTCGAACAGCCGAGCGGAAGATCGTGAGGGAAACGCGATGAGCCTCCGCGCATGCCGACACCGCCGGAGCGGGTTCGTCCTCATCGTCGTCCTGGGCATGGTCATGCTGCTGGCGGCCTTGCTGTTCGTGTTCCACCGCACGACGCGCGCGAGCCTGGAGATGGCCGAGAGCCTCCGCCGGTCCGAACGCGCGATCAACTACGCGCGGGCCGGGCTGAGCCTGGCGATCGCCGCCATCGCCGACACCAACGATCTGACGAGCGATCCTCGATACGCCGACTTGCGAAGAGGCGAAGAGGCCTTTCCCATCGGTGACGGTCGCTTCGAGGTCACCGTCACGGATGAGAGTGGCCGAATCAACGTCAACACGCTGCTGGACGAGAACGGTCAGCCCAACCGCCGGCGGATCGATCAACTGCTCCGGCTGATCGACCTGCTGAACCGGCGCAAGGACGCCGCCCGGATCGGATACGGCGTGGTCGCGGCCATCATCGACTGGATCGACCCCGACGATGACGTCACGGTATTGTCGTTCGTGGATTCAGGCGGCCAGGGCGCCGAGAGCGACTACTACCAGGGCCTGGCCCCCCCGTATCGCTGCAGGAATGCGCCGATGGACACTGTCGAGGAACTGCAGTGGGTCAAGGGGGTCACGCCGGAGGCCTTCGCCGCCCTGCGCGACCTGCTGACGACAACGGGCAGCGGGCGCATCAACATCAACGCAGCCCCCCCGCTTGTCATCGAGTCGCTCTGCGAACACATGGACGCGACCCTGACCCGGATGATCGTTCAGCGGCGACAGACCAAACCGTTCGAGACGGTCGCCGAACTGAGAGACGTTCCCGGAATGACCGATAACATCTTCCAGGCCGTCAGAGAAGCCATCGAGGTGAAGCCCAGAAATGCCCGTTACCGCGTCACTTCGCGTGGACGCGTGGAAGATCGGACCTGCGAAATCGAGGCCCTGGTACAGAGAAACACCGGGACGGGAAATGTCGATATTCTTCTGTATCGGCAGTCGAATTAGCAGGACGCTCCATGTTGGCTTCGGAGGAAGGACAAGAGGTGGGATCATGGTGAGAAGATCGATCGGCATCGACATCGGACGCTTTCATCTGCGGGCCGTGCAGGTCGCCCAGACCCCCGACGGGTTCCGCGTCGAGAAGGTCTTTGCCCGGCCGACGCGCCGGAGCACGGACTGCCCCATCGACATGCTGCGGGCGTTGACGGCCGAGCAGGGGTTTGACCGGCGCGCCGAGGTCACCGCGTGCCTTCCGCATCACACGATCTTCTTCGCCGACGCGGAGGTCGATACCGCCGCCCTGCACGAGCTTCGAGCCGGGCACGCATCGAGTCTGCGGGAGGACTTGCCCATCGTGGCCGAACAAGCGGTCGTTCAGGTCTGTTCGGCTCGACCGCTGCCGAACGGACGGCATTCGGCCCTGGTCGCGACGACCTCGGCCGATCTGCTGGCCGAGGTGTTGTCGCTGCTGGAGGAAGGCAAGGTTCGCGCCACGTGGATTGAGGCCCCCATCACGGCGGTCCACACCACCGTCGGTTTCAACCATCCAGAGAGCAATGAAGGCGTGGCTCTCCTTCTGGTGGTCGATGAGTCGGTCCTGAGCCTTGCAGTAGTCCAGGATGGAAGCCTGATCATGGCGAGGAACTTCCCCTTGCAGGTTTCCCGCGACAACGACGAGGACTCGGTCGGCCGGCAGGTCACAGAGGTTCTCAGCCGTGAAATCGAGATCACATGGCGAAAGCTGTTCGGAGCCGATGTGGGAGCCAATGTTCGTGCCTTCCTCGTTGCGCCGTCGGCGATCGCAAGCCACCTGACCGGGGCGATCCATGAAGCCACCGGCTTCCGGGTCATTCTCGTCGATCCCTGCGCCCGTGTCCGGCAGAGCGAGGGGATCGACGGGATCTCCTCACTCTGCGTTGCAGAGGGGTTGGCCCTTCGCAAGCTCCTGCCGCAGGAATCGGATCACGTCGATTTCCTGAGCGCTCACACGACCCAGACGCAAAGCCCGGTGAACTGGAAGAAGGAACTCACTCTCTGCGGCGCGCTGCTGATGGCAACGCTGGCCGTCTGGCTTGGCAGTCTGTTCGTCCAGCGGTCTCGCCTCGAATCCCAGTACACCCACGTCAAGGGCCAGATTGAGGAGGTCTTTCAACGGACGTTACCCGACGAGAGGTGTGTGAATCCACTGGCGCAGCTCCAACAGAAACTGGACGCGCTTCGCAACGACGATGGGTGGCTGGCGTCGTTTCAGCCGGGACACCGCCGCCCCCTGGAAATCCTCAGCCTTCTCAGCGCCCACCACCCGGCGGATGGAGCGGTGGAATTCGACGATGTGCTCATCGCCGGGGATTCGGTACGGGTGATGGGCCACTGCAGTTCGTTCGCCGCCCTGGCCGGGTGGCAACGTACGTTGGAGGGGATTCCCGGCATGGAGATCACGGAGGGCCCCAAGCCCGGCAGAGACGCCACGACCGGCCGGGTGCGATTCACGCTGTCGCTGTCGTCCGAAAGGAAGGTGCAGTAGATGATCCAATTGACTCGACGAGAACAACGGTGGGGCATCGTCGTCGCGGCTGCGTTGGCAGCCTGGGGAACGTATGCGATGGCGGTCAAGCCGATGCGAGATCGAATCGGGACCCTCAACCGCATCATCCCGGACAGGCAAGCGGAACTCCGTGAAGTCCAGGCCCGAAGTGCGGAGTATCTCGCCCTGCGCCGTGAATCTGAAGACGTGCAGAAACGCATGGCCGAGCAGGACCCGGACTTTCAATTGCTGCCCTTTCTGGAGTCGTTGACCGAGCGACAGAATCTGAACGCCCACGTGGCGACCATGCAGCAGACCGATGCGCCCCCGTCGCGGTCGGGGTACTCCGAGACAGTCGTCGAGATTGGACTTGAAGGCGTGAGGCTGTCCCAACTGGCCAACCTGCTCGGCGCCGTTGAAGAGTCCTCCGAAGCAGTGGCCCAGATCGGCAGCCTTCACATTCGCAAGCAGAGCCAGGACGCCATGCGGCTCGATGCCACAATCCGGATATACAGTCCGAGGACCACCCTGGAGACCGTTGCCGCCGAGGCCACCTTACGGTAGTGTCCTCAGCCACGGCCCCTGCGGGCCTGCACAGACGACGAAGCCGGCGACCTCGCACAACCACCCGACCCCTTTGCTCTCGTCGGGACGGGGGTTGCCACAAAGCCCGCCAGATGGTATAGAGACACACACGAATGCTGGAGGAACTGTGGCCGAACCGATGGCAAAGATGAAGACCCATAAGATGTATCGATGGAAAGACCTGCCGGACGAGGAATTGCTCCAGGTGCGCATCCGCGACCTCGGTCTTCAGATTCCGGGCTCCTGCCTGGAACCGTTCGTCGAGCAGCTCCACGAGGAACTGGAGGCAAAGGGCATCGCCTACCGGCCGGCCTGCTACCTGGCCGACGAGTGGCTCACGCCCGACAAGATCCCAACGATCGGGATTCCGTTCTGCCTGGCCCATCCACGACTCAAGCAGCTCGAAGAGACCATGATGTACGAGGTCGAGGGAGGCGACCCGGACGTCTGCATGAAACTGCTCCGTCACGAATGCGGCCACGCGATGAACTACGCCTATCAGCTCTATCGGCGCACCCGATGGCGCGAGCTGTTCGGGCGGTTCAGCGACACCTACTCCAATTCGTATTCCTACCAGCCCTACTCCCGCCGGTTCGTCATCAATCTCGAAGACAACTACGCCCAGTCGCATCCGGACGAGGATTTCGCCGAGACGTTTGCGGTGTGGCTCCGGTCCGACAGTTCGTGGCAGGACAAGTACAAGGGCTGGCCGGTCCTCAAGAAGATCCAGTACGTGGACAACGTGATGCACCTCGTCGCCGACCGGCCCGCCGTGGTGACATTCAGGGGCCATCCGCCCTACTCGGCGGCCCGCATGACGTCCACGCTGGCCGCCCACTACGAGCGCAAGCGCCGTATCCTCGGCAGCGAGTTTCAGGGCTACTACGACGACAGTCTCCGCGATCTGTTTGGGGCCGATCGCGTCGGCAACTCGGCCCCCCGAGCCTCTCGGCTGCTTCGCTCACACCGCACCCAACTGGTCAACAACGTCACTCGCTGGACCGGCCACCGCAAATTCGACATCGACCAGCTCGTCAACCGACTCGCGACAAGGTGCGACGCCCTGGGCCTGTCGGCCGAGGGCCCCCAGGAGGAGATCATGGTCGGCCTGACCGCCATGGTCACCGCCATTGCCAGCAACACCCTGACCATCAGCCGAAAACGAAGGTGAATATGCGTCGACGACTGCACATCATGGTCCTCGTAGACCCGGCCACGATCCCGCTGGACGATCCGGAGTTTCGTGATGGATCGGACAAAGCAATCACCGAGTACCACGTCTGCGATGCGCTTCGGGTTCTGGGTCACCGCGTCAGCGTCGCCGGGGCCGAATACGACATCGCGTCGGTAGCCCGAACATTGACCGAGCAGGAGCCGGACCTTGTGTTCAACCTGACCGAGCAGTTCTGCGGCGACCGACGAATGGACAAGAACATCGCCGCCCTGCTGGAGTTGCTCGACATTCCCTTCACCGGAGCCGGCGCCATGGGGCTGCTCCTGGCTCGCGACAAGACGCTGTGCAAGCAGATTCTCCGGCTGCACAAGATCCGGGTTCCGAATTTCGTCTCTCTGCCGTATCATCACAAGATACGCATACCGAAGAACCTGCCGTATCCGATGGTGGTCAAGCCCGCTCTTGAGGACAGCTCCGAGGGGATCTCCAACGCCTCGCTGGTGTACGACGCCGAGGCGCTCGCGGAGCGCGCCGCGTTCATTCACGAACGATGGAAACAACCCGCCATCGCCGAGCAGTACATTGGAGGACGGGAGCTCTACGTCAGCGTGATCGGCAACAAACGATTGACCGTGCTGCCTCCCCGGGAGTGCTTCTTCAACAACGAAGGCGATCAAGGCCCCGTCATGCTGACCTATCGCTGCAAGTGGGATCGTCAGTACCGCGAGAAGTGGAAGATCGACTTCGGCTTCGCCGAACTGCCTGCGAAGCTGTTACAGGCGATTGAGCGCGTATCCAAGCGGGCGTACCGCGCGCTGCATCTTCAGGACTACGGCCGCATCGACCTGCGCCTGACACCCGATGAGAAGCTGTTCGTCCTGGAGGCCAACCCCAATCCCGACATCGCCTACGGCGACGAAGTGGCCGAGGCGGCCGACAAAGCCGGCATCGACTACGAGTCCCTCATCGACCGAATCATCCGCCTGGCGTTGCACCGACACGCGTAGCCGCCCGTCTCGCCGCCCCCCGGGCGACCGAAACCACCTCTGCAGGACCCACCCAACGGCCCTCTGCACCCCGTGCGAAAATCGGCCGGATTTTTGTGCAAAGAGTATTGCTTTTCACCTTCCCGCGCGTACGATGTTGACGCCATTGGAGGTGGGTTCTCTCGAACCCGTTTGTGGTGCGCCGATGGATATTGACAACCCTCTTTTGAAAGTGTTCGAAGATGTGTGAATCATGTGGTTGCATCCCCTGTGACGTATACGGCGCTCCTCTTGAGATTGGGATCGGCGCCGGCTGCGACGAGCTGTTGGAGGAGGAGTTCGCCTACGATGACGACGAGGACTTCGACGATGAGGACGAAGACTTCGACGACGAACTCGACGATGAGGAGGAAGAAGAGGACGAGGAGGAAGAGGAAGACTTCGACGACGAGGACGATGAGGAGTGGTAACCCGGATCGAGGTTTGCGCTGACTGCGACGCCTCGTTCGACAGCGCCTTGGACCGTGCGCTCAGGCCCAACATGAACCATAGCGCGCCGCTGCTACGGCGTTACGCTGTCAGCGGACATACTTTCCACGCAGACCACCCGGGAACGCCCATGTCCCATCGGCGGTGACTCACGTTCTCGGCGCTCTCCCTCGGAGAGCGCCGCCCCGTCAGCGCCCCTCGTGGCTGCCTTTTGGGATGTTCCAGGGCAACCACATCATCTTCGCCAACGGTACACGTTCAAACGGAAGGCCCCGCTGAGCCGGCGGGGCCATTCGGTTCAAATCTTCCCTGTCTTCACTCGCAAGGCCTGACGTTTGTCGCCTCCAGCCCTTTGCGCCCCTGGGCTGGATCGTACTCGACGGGCTGACCATCCTGGAGCGTCTTGAAGCCCGTTCCGGCGATGTTGGAGTGATGGACGAACAAGTCCTCGCCGCCATCATCCGGAATGATGAAGCCGAACCCCTTCTTCTCACTGAACCACTTGACAGTCCCCTTTGCCACTTCGTCTTCTCCTCAGACCCACATGGGCCTACACTACGGATTCCCTCATTTGCTTGGCAGAGGCACCGCTTCGAGGGAGGAAAGCATGCACCTTGACACATTATCTTATATTACCGGTCGTCCCGGGCGCTGTCAAAAAAAACGCCGCTGTGATCCAAAAAACTGTGGATCGGCGTGCGAGAACGTGGGCGAGGCGCAACGGATACGGCAGCAACGCCTCCCGCCGGCCATTCCGCCAACCGTCCAGGCTCCGCCGTCGCTGGGCTACGCGTGGGTCTTGAAGCAATCGGTGCGCCAGCAGCATTCCAGCCAGGGACACTGGCCGTTCGAGCGGCCGAAGCACGGCGTGCAGCCTTCCGCAGCCTGAATCGCGTGGATCAGCTCAGTCTTCCTCATCTTGCCGGGCAAGATCCCCAACTCTTTCGCCCTGTTCCTGATGTCGGGCATCGTCATCCGTTTCATCGTTGCATCCGCCACTGCCATGTCTTTGTCTCCAAACACATCTGGTCTCAAGCCTGCCTCGGTGCTCGGTGCCTCTGCGATCCGTCGCGCACCGGCTCTTCCAAACCCGGGCACCGACTCAATCACAACAGTATTTTCGGCTAAAATCAGTTCTTTCCTCACAAGACTTCACACAAAACCGCAGTCACTGCCGCTCATCTGTTCGAGCCCCGCCTGCCAGACCAACCCGCGTCGAGCCGGTCGCCGATGTGCGAAGTGCCACCGTCGGCTAGGCGGGTTCCTCCGAGACCTCTCCTTCCGCTGGCCCGGCGGTTTTGGGGTTGCTATGAGCAAACGAAAGCACTACTACATAGGCAGTCGGTTTTATCGGAGGCAACAGTATGGACAACCGCGCAAAGGACCCACAGTGACCGAGCAGGCCACGCCGACACGCACCTGTCTCACTCGGCCACACGTCCGAGAACCGGCATCGATGGCCGACAGAAGAATGCTTGTGGGCGGCCATCGACACAACGAGGAATTTTGCTTGGAGGAACTCCACATGAACCCACGGCTGTCCACAGAAACCGACGACACGAGACAAGGGCCAATCGGTACGTTCGTCCGCGCCCTTTGCCTGGTGGTCGCAGGGCTCACTCTTCTGCCGACCGGCTCGCTGTCGGGACGGGATTTCGTTCCCTTCGTCATCGCAGATCGGATCGACCGCGAGCATGCAATCTGGCTCGCTGACAGCGAACCGATCGCGGCCGACGCAGCACGACTGACGGCCCGTAATGCGCGTTTCGTACGGAACGGCGACCCCATACGCATCTGGGGCGTCAACCTCTCGTTCGGGGCCAATTTCCCCACTCATGGGGATGCCCCACACGTTGCCGCGCGTCTGGCGGCCGCCGGCGTCAACTCCGTGCGGTTTCACCACATGGACACGGCCCGCTGGCCGCGAGGCATCTGGAACGCCCAGGACGGCAAGACCATCGAACCGGAGGCCCTGGACCGACTCGACTACTTCATCAACGAACTGGCCAAACAGGGCATCTGGGCCAATCTCAACCTGCACGTCGGCCGCGCCCACAGCGAGTACCTGGGATTGCCCGATTCGGACAGCGATTACGACAAGGTCGCCAACCTCTTCACGCCCGACCTGGTCCAGGCCCAGAAGCAGTTCGCAAGAGACCTTCTGACCCACGTGAACCGCTATCGAAACGTGCGCTACGCCGACGACGCCGCCGTGGCATTCGTGGAGATCACCAATGAGAACAGCTTCTTCATGTGGGACGGCGACCAGCGGCTGCGCCGACTGCCGCCGTACTACGCCAGGATCCTCCAGGGCCGCTTCGTCCGGTGGCTGAAGGACCGCTATGGATCGGACGAGGCGCTCGGCGCCGCGTGGGGTCGGGGCACTGAGCCCCTGGGCGAAACGATGCTGCGAAACGGCAACTTTCGTCTCTGGGACGCTGCGAGGAGGCTCCCTCAGCACTGGAACCTCGAACAGCACGAGGGTTGTCGGGCCTCCGTTTCCCAGGCTGAGGGGACGATCCGCATTGAAATCGACCGGGCGAACGATACGACCTGGCACCTCCAGTTGACGCAGGGCCACCTGGCGCTGTCCGAAGGCCGATACTATACGGTCTCGTTCGACGCGTCGAGCGACAAGCCGCGGCAGATCAGTTGCACTGTAAGCCAGGCGCATTCGCCGTGGTCCAACATGGGCCTGTCCAGGACTGTTTCGCTGGACACGAAATCGAAGCGTTTCCGCTTCGGCTTCGTCGCCCGGGCCGATGAGGGCAACGCCCGGATCAGCTTCGCGCTCGGCGGCGACTCCGCATCTGTCCATCTGGCCAACGTCGAGGTCCGCCCCGGCGGGCAGGTTGCCCTGGCCGAGCGAGAATCCCTCAGCGCCGGGAACATCGCCCTGTTTGCGGAGAACGGGAGCCGTCAGAGGATTCTCGACCGCATGATCTTCCTGGCGGAGACCGAGAAGGCCTACTTCGACGAGATGCGCCGCTTCGTCAAGGACGAGCTGGGCTGCCAGGCACTGGTCACAGGCACCATCGTCTTCGGGCCGCTGGGGCTCTGGGCCCAGAGCGATATGGACTTCATCGACTCCCACGCCTACTGGCAGCATCCGCGCTTTCCCGGCCGGCCGTGGGACCAGGGCAACTGGCTGATCGACCAAAAGCCGATGACCGACCATCGCAACGAGGCCACACTGTTTCGCATCGCCGCCGAGCGGCTGGCGGGCAAACCTTTCACCGTCAGCGAGTACAACCACCCCGCACCGCTCGATTCGCAGGCCGAATGCGTTCCGATGATGGCCTCCTTCGCCGCCGCCCAGAACTGGGACGGCATCTGGTTCTACACCTACTCCCACAGCGGCGACCGTTGGGACCGCCAGATGCTCAGCGGCTTCTTCGACATCGACACGAACCCCGCCAAGTGGGGTTTCATGCGAGCCGGGGCCGCAGTCTATCGCGATGCGGCCATCGCACCGCTGGGACCGGCCCGTCACATGTCGATCACCGATCCTGCAGACGAGCCAGCCGGCTTGGCCGGCCTTCATATCCAGCACGATCGGAACATGCGTTCGATTCTTCAAAGAGCCGCCGGCGTCACGGACGACGATATGCTCAAGGCGGTGTACATCCCCAGCTTGGCCCCTGTCTCCGATTCGGCCGACGCCGGCCGGACGTCCTCAAGCACACTCGCGTGGTCGGTGGACTCGGCCGGCAAGGGTCTCTTTCACGCCGCCGATGGCGACGTGCAGGTCGTGATCGGGCACGCCGATCGCATGGGGCCGGCCACCGCCGGGAACGTCCGCATCACATCTCCTGAATTCGTATCGCTCACCGTCACGCCGCTGGGCGACGGCCGGCGAATGCTTGTCACCGCCTGCGGACGCTGCGAGAACACCGGTATGCAGTTCTCCGACGACCGCCGAACCGTGGGCCGCAACTGGGGCCAAGCCCCCGTACGCATCGAACTCGTGGAGGGCCAACTGGCCCTTCCGGCCGGGCGATGGACCTGTCGGGCCATTGCCCCGGACGGCTCGCCCAAGCAGCAGGTGCCTATCTCGTATGAGGGCGACAAAGGCATTCTGAAACTGTCGTCGGCATACCAAACCATGTGGTATCTCCTCGAACGTTCAACACGATAGCATTGCAGAGAAGGACTCATGACCATCACACTTCCACGTTCGGCCGCATTGAATTCACTGATCGCCGCCTTATTGCTGTCCATCGTGTGGCCGCTGCCGTCTTCGGCCTTCAACGGCCATATCGTGCAGGAAGGCCCGCTGACGCTGTCCATCGACCCGGTGGAGGACGTTCGGCAGTTCGACCAACCCCAGACTGTCACGGCGAGAATCCGGAATGCCGGCTCGACGGCCGTCGACGTCGATCTGCAGATGGACGGCCTCGTCGACGAGTGGTACGCCGTCGGAGCATCGACGGCAACGTTGGCGGTCCAGCCCGGCCAAACCCAGGCCGCTACGTTCCGGATCGCCGCCGGGCGCGGCGCCGTCTCGGCGCTGTACCCGGTGCACATCCACGCCCGCTTCCGCGATCGCGGCCAGGAGGCGGTCGCCCACGCCGTGCAGATCTTCGCCACAGACTTCGAGCAGACCGCGACATCGACTACCGTGCCGCCAACGCTGCCGATCAACACCGTTCCCGTCCGAGGCGCACTGCCGTTGTGGTCGCTCCGGACGCATCGCATGGCATGGCAGTATTACACAGGACCGCTGGTCTATATGCCCACCGGCTGGAGCGGGACTTCGGAGGAATCGTCGGCCAGCCTGTCCTTCGGATCGGTGACGCGTGGGGCCACGCGCGACGCGATCGTCATGCACCCGCCCTGGAAGCCCGGCGGCGGGACGATCTTCATCGAATATCGCCTGGGTCTTCCGCCGACCCAACCTGTCACACTGACGTTCGCCAACGCGATCCGCGACCATTCGGCCGGCGAGCCCCCGAGCGACGGCGTGACCTTTCGAGTATGGGTCGATGACGATGCGATCTTCTCGCGACACACCGACAGCAAACGCTGGGTCGAGGGCGAGGTGGACCTGTCCGACTACGCCGGCCGGGAAATCCTGCTGCGCTTGGAGAGCCATCCGGGACCGCAGCACGACACCACCTGCGACTCATCTTACTGGGGCGATCCCATCGTCGTCTCCGGCCAGACGCCTGCACCAATGTTGCCCGCGCAGCGGGACCGATTGCGGGATACGGCCAGGGCCCTGGTCGCCCAGGACAGCGGCCCGGGCGCCGTTCTGCAATTGGAGGGCGGTTACAGGGCCGCCGTCGTCGCAGGCGATGCCGGGCTGTTCGACGCGGCTATCGCGGTCGGCAACGAGAATGCGTGCGTCGTCTTCGACGGTCTGCGCATCTCGGTGCTCGGTCACCCGATCGGACGAGGCCCATCCGGAGTCAACCTGGCCGGCGAGACGAGTTGGACGACGGCCGGCCGAGAGTTGATCGCCCGACAGCCGCTGTTGCTCGGCAACGAGGAGTTCACGCTGACCGTACGGATGTGGCCGGACAAGACCGGCCTGCGCATCAAGGTGGACTGCCCCAAGCGAATCACCGATTTCGCCATCGGATCGGCCGACCAGAAGGCGCCCCGCGTCTACTACGGGCACGGCTACTGCATCGTCGAGCCCGAGGCCTTCCGCGCCGGCTTCGGCGGGCACAACCTCTCGACGAGCCACGTGGGCTTCGATTTCGAGCGGGGTCTGTCGCTGCTGGTGGCGACGGACAATCCACCCGACTATCTGGAGGTGGACCCCGAAAGCCAAACGTATGCGCTGCACACGCACATGAACGGAACGATGACGCTCGTGCCCAGCGTCGAGGGCGCCTTCGATTGCGCGCTGAAGTATCGCGACCTCTACGACAAACAGCCGTCGCCCGACTTCGAGCGCAAGGCAGGACGGTTCGTCTTCGACATCTGGGGTGGTCGCTACGGCGAGATCGCGCAGAGGATGCAGCAGATGGTCGATTATGGCCTGACCGATTCGCTGCTGACCGTGCACGTCTGGCAGCGATGGGGGTATGACTACCGCCTGCCCGACATCTATCCGCCCAATCCCGCGCTGGGGACCATCGAGGACATGCGGCAGATCGCCTCCGTCTGCGACGAGCACGACGTCCTGTGGGGCCTGCACGACAACTACATCGATTTCTATCCCGACGCCGAGGGGTACAGCTACGATCACATCTGCTTCACCGAGGCCGGCCAGCCGGTCAAAGCCTGGATCAACGAGGGCCGCAACGCCCAGAGCTACCGCTGGCGGCCCGACCGCATCATGCCCTTCGTCCAGCGGAACCTCAAGCAGATCGGCCCGGCCCTGCATCCGAATCACTACTTCATCGACGTATTCACCTCGATCGACTGCTTCGACTACTACGACAAACAGGGCCATTTTCACTCGATGCTCGAGACGCGCCGGCACTGGGGCGAAGCCTTCGCCTGGATTCGCGATTATCTGGGCGACAATGCCGTGATGACCTCCGAGGCCGGCCACGACCAGTTGGTCGGCTATCTGGCCGGCGCCGATTGCCAGTTTCTGCAACTGTCGCCCGACAGCCGGGAGTTCTGCATCCGCCTGGCCTGCAAAGACTGGCAGCGCGTACCCTGGTACGATGCGGTCCTGCACGACAAGTTCAGCCTGCACGGCGTGGGCTACTCCGGACGATACCAGGGCGGACGCAGCCGGGCCGAACATGGGATCGAAAGCGACGATTACATCAGTGCCGAGATCCTCACCGGCCACGCATTGATGATCGACAATCCGGGCTTCGGTCGTGGCGCGGTCCGCAAGTACTGGCTGGCCCAGGACTTCATTCGCAGTATTGCCCTCGATGCCATCGCCGGCGTCGGGTTCGTCGACGGCGACATCCACAGACAGATCGTCGACTGGACCGGCGGCGCGCGGGTCTACGTCAATCGCGGCAACACGGACTGGACCATCGCCGGCAAGGTCTTGCCGCCCTACGGCTACTACGCCCGCGGCGGCCCGATCGAATCGAGCATCGAGAGAATTGACGGCGCGGTCGTCGAGCAGTCGCGCGGGCCGTCACAATGGTATTTCAGCGCCAGAGGCTTCGGGCCGGAAGGCCAGCTCGCCATCCGACCGCAGGCCGAGCGCGTCGAGCATCTTGGCGGGCGACAGTTCAAACTCGTCACGACATGGCAGGCCGATGAACCGGCGCCCAAGGACCTGCAAGTCTTCATCCACTTCGTCAGCGAGGCGTCGGACCGAAGTGACAGAATCGCCTTCCAGGGCGGCGGCCAGCTGCCGCAGCCCACAAGCCAATGGCAGGGTGCGATCCGCCTCGGAGAGGACCGGACGGTGACAATTCCCTCGGCCTATGGTCCGGGCGAATACGAGATTCTCGTGGGACTCTGGGATCCGGCCACCGGACAGCGCTATGGGTTGCTCGGCGACGACGATGGGACCATGCGATACCGGATCGGCACACTTGTGGTGCAGGGTCGCGGCCAGGATGTGCGCGGCGTGGCCCTGGCGCCCCACGAGGCCGCTTCGGCGAATCCGGGGTGGAACGCGGGAATCGAGTCGATCGACTTCGGTCCGGCTGCTACACGCGGGGCCTTCCGCTGCACACGAAACACCGACACACTCGTCGTGACCCCCCTGCCCAATCTCGGATCGTTCCCTGTGGCCCTGCGACCGACGGAATTCGGCTTTGACGGTGCCCGCGTCCAATCTCTTGTCGCCATCGATGCCGATGGGCGCGAGCTGCGTCCCGTCAGCTACGAAACCGACAACGGCCGGATCGCATTCGAAACCCGCAGGAACGAATTCGCCTACATCATTCACATGGACTGACAGGAACGGACTATGAAGAAGCCCCGAATCGCTTCCGCTCTGATTGCATCGTTGACCCTGTTTGCGGTGGCGCCGCCGGCTCGTGCCGCCGGGCAGGGCGAGCCTCTGGCCCTCTTCGACTTCGGCGCCACATTCCAGACGGGCACCGTGGCCACAAGCGATGCCCGTGTGAGCCTGGCCGAGCCGGGCAGGCTGCGGATCGAAACCGGTCATGAGGCCCCCTGGCCGGGTGTCACGCTCAAGGCCCCCGACGGCCAATGGGACCTGTCCAGCTACGAAACGATCCAATTCGAGGTGGCCAACCGCGACGACCGGTCCGTCACTGTAAACTGCCGCGTGGACAATCCCGGCGCCGACGGCACGAACCACTGCGTCACCGACAACGTCACCGTCGCTCCGGGAGCGTCGGCAACACTGACCGTCCGCGTCTTCCCCGTCCCGTGGCGGCTCGACGCCCCGCTGGAACTGGTGGGTATGCGGGCGGCGCCAACCCATGCGGGCAAGCTCGATCCAGCCAATGTCACGCAACTGGTCATCTTCGTAAACCAGCCCAAGACAGACCATGCCTTCGAGATCGGCTGCATTCGCGCCGCCGGACGCATCGAGGTGCTCGACGCTTCCACGTTCCTGCCGTTTATCGACAAGTTCGGCCAGTATACTCACAAGGACTGGCCCGGCAAGACGCATTCGGCCGAAGACCTGATCGCCTATGGCCAGGCGGAGGAGCGGGATATCGAGACCCATCCGGGCCCACAGGACCGCAATGCATACGGCGGCTGGGAACGCGGACCGCAACTGGAGGCGACCGGGTTCTTCCGCGTGCAGAAGCACCAGGGCAAGTGGTGGCTCGTCGATCCGGCGGGCAGGCTGTTCTGGTCGCACGGCATCGACTGCGTCGGCACCGGCAACGCCACCCCGATCAGCAACCGCGAGGCCTACTTCACGGACCTGCCGGCCGAGGGCTCTCCTTTCGCCCGGTTCTACGGGTCGGGCCGTTGGGCGCCGCACGGCTACTACAAAGACCACACGCCCTATCGCACCTACGACTTCAGCCGGGCCAATCTGCTGCGGAAGTACGGCAAGGACTTCGAGCAACTCTTCGCCGAGCGAACACACCGACGCTTCAGGAGTTGGGGCATCAACACCATCGCGAACTGGTCGGACGAGAGCATCTACCTGATGCGAAAGACACCTTACACCGCAACGATCGGCTTTGACTCACGACGCCTGGAAGGCTCCGAGGGCTACTGGGGGAAGTTCTACGACGTCTTCGACGCGAGTTTTCGCCAACAGCTTCGCAAGCGGCTGGCCCGCGAGAAGGACCGAACGGCCAACGACCCGTGGTGTATCGGCTATTTCGTCCATAACGAGCTGTCGTGGGGTGACGGCACATCGCTGGCCGTCGCGGCGCTCGCTTCGCCGGCCGCTCAGCCGGCCAAGAAGGTCTTCATCGAAGACCTCAAGGCCAAGTACGAGACGATCGCCAAACTCAACGATGCGTGGGGAACCGATCATGCCTCGTGGCAAGCCCTGCTCCAGAGCCGGGCTACTCCCGACAGGCAGAAGGCCCTCGCCGACCTTCATGCGTTCTACGACAAGACGGCCCGGACGTACTTCGAAACGATTCGCGATGAGCTGAGGAAGGTCGCCCCCCACCATCTCTATCTGGGCTGCCGGTTCGCGTGGGTCAACGACATCGCCGCGCGGGCGGCGGCGGACTTCTGCGATGTTGTCAGTTACAACCGCTACGCCTACAGTGTCGAAGACTTGAAACTGCCGGACGACATCGACATGCCCCTGATCATCGGCGAGTTCCATTTCGGGGCGCTGGATCGCGGGATGTTCCATACGGGTCTGCGCAAGGCGAAAGACCAGGAGGATCGGGCGGAAAAATACGCCGACTACGTGCGCGGCGCCCTGCGAAACCCCCATATCGTGGGCACGCACTGGTTCCAGTACAAGGATCAGGCCACAACCGGACGCGGGGACGGGGAGAACTACCAGATTGGCTTCATCGACATCTGCGATACGCCGTACCCCGAGATCGTGGCCAAGGCACGTGAGGTCGGTTATTCCATGTATCGGTATCGCCTGAACCGCGACTGAGACTACACAGAGGTGAAGCACCTGACAAAAAGGACGCGAGGCCGGCCTGCCCTCAACTCAACCGCTGTCAGACCAGCCCCGCGATATCTCAAATCGACCGCGGAACGAACTCCGCGTCTGTCGGACTACCGTTATTACATCATGACAGACCCGTTTGTTCGAGAAGAATCGCGACAGCGAAGCCATTTCTCTATGGTGCAAGGCGACCGTTTCGTCATCGGGTACTTCGCTCTTTCGTTTGTCGAATGACGGCCAGCCCGCTATAATCGCTGCGGTCTTTTTTGAAGGAGTTACCGATGGCATTCGACCAAGACAACGATTATCTGGACTCGTCGTTTCTACCCGGACACGGAGGGCCCAAACCGCCCCACAGCCCGCCGTCGCCTCCGGCGCAAGCCTATGGGCCCTATCCTCAGCCCCGAAAGCGGTCGAGCCTCCGGCGGATCTTCTGGGCGTTCCTTTTTGGTCTGTCGTTTCTGGCCAACGTCTCGCTTTTCTTGTTGCTGATCGGCCTGATCGCATTCGTCGCCACGGGGCGGACACGGTTCTATGAAGAGGCTGTGGTCCGCGAAGGCCCGCGCAGCGACAAGATCGTGCTGGTCCATGTCAACGGCGTCATCGGAGACGATCAAGCCGACTACGTCTATCGCCAGCTTCAGACGGCCCGTAAGGACCGCAGCGTCCGAGGGGTCATTGTGGGCGTCAGTTCACCCGGCGGAACGATCTCCGGGAGCGACCGCATCTACCAGGAGATTCTTCGGTACCGCCGGGAGACCGGCCAGCCGGCGGTCGCCTTGATGCAGGGCGTGGCGGCATCCGGCGGATACTACGCCTCGGTGGCCTGTGACAGAATCGTCGCCGAGCCCACCGCCATCACCGGCTCGATCGGTGTGGTCATGAGCTACTTCGTGTTCCAGGAACTGCTGGAGAACAAGCTTGGGATCCAGCCGGTCTATCTCGCCGAAGGCGACAGGAAGGACTGGCCCAGCAGCTTCCGCGAGCCGAAGCAGGAAGAACTGGACTACCTCGAGGAACGGCTACTCAACCCCGCGTACGAGCGGTTCATCGAGATCGTCCAGGCAGGACGGTCCTCCACTCTTTCGCCCGATCAGGTGCGGAAGCTCGCCGACGGCAGTATCTTCGTCGCGCCCCAGGCGATGGCGGAGAGATTGATCGACGAGATCGGCTACCTGGATGACGCCATCGAGATCGTCTTGTCTGAGACAGGCATTCAGGACGCACAGGTGGTCGAATACCGCAGGCCCTTCTCGTTGACCGACCTGTTGGGCATCAGGAGTCAGAGCATCCTGAGATTCGATCGCAATATGCTCCACGAACTGAGCACGCCTCAGGTCCTGTACCTTTGGAGCGCCTACTGAGTTCCCGACAACCGCCGGGTGCTTCCCAGGCCGTGAATAACAGAAGAAGGGAGAAAGATGGCAGACGCAGCACGAGGCCTTTTTCGGATGGCATTTCGAGCGCTGATGTACAGCGGATCGGCCTTCCTGCTGATCGCACTGGCAGGATGCTCGTCGCCGAAAAGGATCTCGCCGACCGCAGTGGCTCCGGACGGCCGGGGGTTCGTGGAGATCGAGACCGGTGCCCCCTTCGTGCCGTTCGGCACCAACTACTACGATCCGAACACGGGATGGCCTCCTCAGGTGTGGAAGCAATTCGACCCGGACAGGATCACCTTCCAGTTCGATCTGATGAGCAGACTCGGGGTCAACTGCGCGCGCGTCTTCCTGGCGGCCGCCACCTTCCAGCCCGACGTCGATCGCATCGACGAGGAATCCTTGAAGAAGCTGGACACATTGATCCAGATCGCCCGGACGACAGGCATACGGCTCATTCTGACGGGCCCGGATCACTGGGAGGGCCGGCCGGCCTACTGGAAGGGCGACCGGTTCGCCGGGCCCGAGGCGCTGCGGGCACTCGACCATTTCTGGACCGTTCTGGGCAGGCGCTATCGTGGCGAACCGGCCATCCTGGCGTGGGACCTGCTCAACGAGCCCCATATGCCCTGGCACATCGACTCGTGGGACCCGATGTGGAATGCCTGGCTGCAATCCAAGTATGGCAGTCAGGAAGCCCTCAAGGCTGCCTGGGGTGGTGAGTTGACCCCCGGCGAGTCGCTGGGCAATATCCAGCCGGCCAAAGATGTCCCCGACATGGGCAACCCGCGGCTTTACGACTGGCAGTTGTTTCGCGAGCATCTGGCCGACCATTGGGTGCAGCGTCAGGTTCGCGTGCTCCGCGAGGCCGATCCGACGCATCCGATCACGTTAGGCTACATCCAGTGGTCCTTTCCGATCGTTCGGCCGGGCAACCCCCATGTCTACTCGGCCTTTAACCCCCGCCGCCAAGCCGAGTGGCTGGACTTCATATCCATTCACTTCTATCCACTGATGGGCCAGCCCTTCGGCTCGAAAACCTACTGGGATCAGAACCTGGCCTATCTCCAGACCGTGCTGGCCTACTGTCACGTTGGCAAGCCGGTCGTGCTCGGAGAGTACGGCTGGTACGGTGGAGGGGCTCCGCAGGACCGGCCTCACCTGAGCGAGGACGAACAAAGCCGGTGGATCGGCGCCGAAATCGAGGCCTCGAGACGACTGGCCCAAGGCTGGTTGTCCTGGCCCTTTGCCGACACACCCGGGGCAACGGACATAAGTGTCTTCGGCGGTCTGGTCACCCACGACTACGCCCTGAAGCTGTGGGGGCTTCGCTTTCACTCCTACGCAGCCGCCCTGTTCATGCTGCCCCAGGCGACCCCCGAATTGCCATCCTTTGATTTCTCCAGATCGCTGACCGCACCGGTGGAAGACCTACTGACGATGCACGCGGAGTACAGCCAACAGGTCCAGGAGGCACTGGCTCAGGCCGGCCCCGTCCCCAAGATCGAACTGCAGACCCAGCCACTGGGGGCCGAGGAGATGGAGGCACTGCGGCAGAGACAGGAGCGACAACGCCAGGAGTACCTGCGCCAACCGGCCGGTCGCGATTGAGCGCGCTACCCGCTGGCCAAGGCGCCGAAAAGCGTCAGCGGCGACGTTGCCGTGATGCGAACGTCCACGAATCGGCCGGCCAGTGAGGGACTGCCGTTGAAGACGACGATGGAATCCGTCGCAGTTCGACCCATCAGTTGGGGATGGTTCTGAGCGTCCGTCGGATTGACGTGGGCCCTCTTGCTGAGACCTTCCGCAAGGACCGTCACCGTCCGTCCAAGAAACTCGCCGCTTACCTGCTCGCTGATCGCCTCCTGGACGGCAAGCAGTTCGACATTTCGCCGCTGCTTGACCTCGTCGGGTACGCTATCGCGATGCCGCTTGTCGGCCGTCGTGCCGGGCCGGGGCGAGTATCTGAAGATGAAACAGTTTCGGTATCGCGCCCGGCGTACGAGGTCCACAGTCGCCTGAAAATCTTCCTCGGTCTCACCGGGAAAGCCGACGATGAAGTCCCCCGCGATCGCGATCTCCGGCACGATCCGCCGTGCGCGCGCGAGCAGATCCAGATACTGCTCGGCTGTGTAGTGACGATTCATGGCCCGCAGGACGCGATCGGAGCCGCTCTGGGCCGGCATGTGCAGGTAGTTGCAGACCTTGGGCGACGACGCCATCGCGTGCAGGATGTCGTCGTAGAACTCCTCCGACGGATAGCTCGTCACGAAGCGAATCCACTCGATCCCCTCCACGTCGGCGACCATGCCGAGCAGATCGGCCAGGGAATAGGCCTTGTCACCGTCCTGATAGCCATATGCGTTCACCGTCTGGCCCAGGAGCGTCACCTGCCGGACACCTTCGTCCGCCAGCCTCCTGACCTGGCTGAGAATGCGCTGTGGCCGGCGGCACTGTTCCGGGCCGCGCACATAAGGAACGATGCAGTAGGTGCAGAAGTTGTCGCAGCCGCGCATGACGCGCACGAAGGCCTGGCCGGGCGCCGTGCCGGCTTCATCGTTCCGATGGCCGTAGGACGATTCGAACTGCTCCAGCGCCTCGGATGATGTGTCCGCCGGCTTGCGAACGGCCTCAGCAACCGCCAGACGCTTGGGGTTCTGTGACAAAGCGTCTTCAACGAGGCCTACGAGTTGAGGGACCTGGCCGGGGCCGCAGACGACGTTCACGACATCGTGCTCAAGCAGTGCCTCGCCCAACCGCTGCGCCATGCAGCCGATCACCGCCACGACCATCCCCGGCCGGTGCTTCTTCAGATGCTTGAGGTGCCCCAGATGCGACAGCACGCGGGCCTCGGCGTGCTCACGAACCGAGCAGGTGTTGATCACCACCGCGTCGGCGTCCTTGACGCTGTCGGTAAGCGAGAAACCCGCCTCCCGCAGCGCGGCAGAAACCAGAGCGGTGTCCAGCTTGTTCATCTGACAGCCGAAGTTCCTGATGTGTACCGTTCGCGCGTCGTTCATCCGCCCACTATACCGTCGCAAGGCCCGCAAATCAAACCCCTTGGTGAACAGGCCCACGGAGACATGCACACGCTCAGAGGGTTCGATTCAACTGCCTCTGGAGGTCCTTCAGGCGGTTCACCTCGTCGAAACCGAGACGGAGGATGGGGAAGGCAGTCTTGTTGTGCATCAGAGGCTCGTCCATATCGACCCACCGCCGGCAGGCGTCGCCGTCCGGGGTGCCGGGGATCGGCGAAAAATCCGCGAGCATGCCGCGAATGCCCAGGCTATGGACGAAGTGCATCGATGCCTCCAATTCCTGGAGATCGCTGTCCGGATGGCCCAGGATCTGATAGGCGGTGATCTCGGTCGAATCGGCCCCCGCTGAAACGAGACAACGCACCGCCTCGACCAGATCGTCACAATGTACCTTGCCTCCGGTGCCTTTCTGCCACCGTTGGGAGCGACTCTCAAAGCCCAGATAGAACGTCTTAAAACCGGCCCGGACCATCAGGGCGGCCACATCGGCCTGGATGAAGCGTGCGTTCAGGGCGTTGGGCGTGTGAAAATGCACGTGAATAGCCCGGCGTATCAGCTCTTCCAGAAAAGGCACCAGGACCGTCTCTGCCTCGAACAGAAGCGCATCATCGTAGAACGCTACGTCCCGAACGCCAAGCGAGACCAGCAGTTCGAGCTCCGCCAGCGACCGCTCCAACAACCGAGGGGCAAATCGCCCATACACGCTCGGCACCGAGCAATAGGTGCAGTGGAACGGGCAGCCGTCGCTGAGCTTCAGGGCGCCGACGGCCGGACGATCGTACATCTCCCAGAGACCCGTCTGCTCGACGTCGGGCTCGATCGCAAGGAAGCGCCACAGCGAATCAAGGTCTGTCCCCACGATGCAAAGATCGGCATCCAGACCCCTGGCGTGCTCGGTACAGATCGTGACGTAGTTGCCGCCCAGCACGATCTTGGCCGCCGGGCAAGCTCGACGAACATCCTCAATGACCTCCCTAACGCCCGGATACCAGTACGTCATCATCGTCTGAATCAGCACGTAATCGAAGGCGCCCCGCCCGGCGAGGAACGCCCGAAACCGGGCTCGCGGCGCGCCAAATCGCTGGAAGTAGCGCGGAATCACATCAAGACAGCCCGGCTTGGCCACGCGCTGGCTGCGGAACCGTCCCCGGCCCCATCGGTCGCATTCGCTCAGCGAGAGAGCCGGCCGATCGAGGTAATCGAAAAGCGCACAATCGGCTCTGCCACGCAGTTGCCCCGCAACGCCGAGCAGGCCGCAAGGCCGCAGCCAGAAGTCGTAGGCCGCGAAGTCGTAGATCGGCGGATTGACCAGAAGGACACGTGGACGCATTGTTTGCCCGAAGCTGAACACACTCGCAGGAGATCGCCATCACCCATAGCATACGGCCCCGTTCGCGCGGCTGTCAACCGCCTCCCCAGTGAACATGGCCGGGGCTATGATCATTGACGGCGATACGCTCGTATGATAGAATAACAGGATCGAGAAACGGTTTTCCATCGGAAATTGGGGTAGACCATAGAATCGCAATCGTTCGACTACAGGCAGACGCGATCGGCGAGAGAGGGTGTAATGGAGTTGTCGCGGCACATCCGTGCAACCGGGATGATGGTGATGCTGCTTCTGGCAGGGTCGGTCGGAGCCGTTTGTCCGCCCGGCGACCTGAACCGTGACTGCCGGGTGGACCATCTTGACCTTGCGCTTCTGGCCGCCCAGTGGTTGAGCGAGCCGAATGGCATCGACGACCTGAGCGATGATGCCATCATCAACGCCGTCGACCTGGCCGTGCTCGCAAACCACTGGCGCGAGATCGGATGTCCGATCGTCATCAACGAACTGTTGGCGCACTCGCACGGCCCGGCGCCCGACTGGGTCGAGTTGCACAACATCAGTTCCGTCCCCGTCGATATCAGCGGATGGTTTCTCAGCGATGACGAGCGAGATCTCTACCAGTTCCAGATCGAAGACGGCACAGTGATCGAACCCAATGGCTATGTCCTCTTCTATGAGGACACACAATTCGGCAACCCGTATCATCCCGGAACGCGCAGTCGCTTCGCCCTGAGCAAGTACGGGGAAATGCTGTCGGTCTACTCCGGCGACGACGAGCGATTCGGCGGCTGCCTTGTGTTGGAGCGGTTCGGCCCCTCGGAGACATGGGTCACGTTTGGCCGACACCAGACCAGCATGGGAACCTATGTGTTTGTCCCCATGAGCGAGCCGACGCCCGGACGAGCCAACGCCCATCCGCTGGTCGGCCCCTTGGTCATCAATGAGATCATGTACAACCCGCCCGGCCACCCGGACGCCCAGTACGTCGAACTGCTGAACGTCTCCGGCACTCTGCTGGCACTTCTTGATTTCTGGTCGCTCGAAACGTGGCGTTTCACAACCGACGGCGGCATCGATTTTGCGTTTTCGCGTGAGGAACCCGTGATGTTGGAGCCGGGCGAGCACATTCTACTGGTTAAGGACGCCGCACGGGTCCGTCAGATGTACACGATCCCGGCGCATGCCCAGATCTTCGAGTGGGGTCCCGGCCGATTGTCCGACCGTGGCGAGAGAATGTGTCTTCTCAAGCCGAAGGACGTGGATGATGCCGGCAGGCAATACTGGATCGAGGTGGATTGGATCCACTACAGCAATGGGACACCCCCTGAGGACTCCGCCGACGGCGCAGACCCGTGGCCGTCGGAGGCAGACGGCCTCGGCCCGTCCCTGAACCGCATCTTCCCATCACAGTACGGCGACGATCCCGGAAACTGGCATGCCACGATCCCCACGCCGGGATCGACGAACGACTGAGATCGAGGCAGGAGTTTTCAACCGGCGCGACCGTCAAAACCCCGCACCGGATGCCGAATGCGCCGCTGGCGTTTCCAGGGCAACGACCCGAACGTCGCGTTCATCCCGACTCTGCCCGGCAGCGGCCTCAGCGTCCCGCAGGCGCTCCTCCTTTGGCCGAGTCTTCCAGCGGCGGTGCAGCCACCAGTATTGCGTCGGGTCCTCGCGTACAAACGCCTCGATCGCCTTGGTGTATTCACTGGTGATCCACTTGAGCGGATCGTCCTTGTCGGCCCACTCGTGCGGGAAGATAATCCGATTGACGCCGATCTCAAAGAAAAACCGGTTCTCGACGCGACGGCTGTAGCCGACCACGATCGGCAGATGGTAGGTCATGGCCACCAGACCGATGCTCTTGTAGGTGCTGGCCTTTCGCCCGAAGAAATCGACGAACACGCCCTTCCTGCCGGCGTCCTGGTCGGCGATAAACCCGAGGGTGCTGCCCTGGCCCACGATCTGTGGCATTTGCTCGGCGGCGCCCTTTTTGTCGATGATCTTCTGCCCGCGACGCTCCCGCACCTCGTAGAGGAATCGGTTGAGGTACTTGTTGTCGAGCGGCCGGGCGATGCTGTAGAGGTCGAAACCGAACAGGCCCATCAGATAGCCGATGATCTCGAAATTGCTGTAGTGCCCCGTGACCATGAGCAGGCCCTTGCGCTCCTGCATGAGCCACTTGGCATGTTCGGTGTTCTCGTACCGCGAGTATTCCCGCCAGTTGTATTTCTTCACCAGTCGCGGCGTAAACAGCACGTCGATCGTCAGCATGACGATCTGCTCGAAGCTGCGACGCCCGGTCTGCCAGATCCACGCCTCGGATCTGTCCGGGAAACTGGCGCGGAGATTGTCCAGAGCGCGCTGGCGGCCTCGGTGATAGTGCTTCCAGAACAGCCGTCCGAGGAAGCAGGCAAACCGAAGATTCGTCTCGACGTTGAACAGGTACAGAAAGACCACCAGCACCCGAACGGCCACATACAGCAACCAATCCAGGACCGGGTGGGGCTTCTTTTTTTTCCTCTTCGTTCTTGGTACGCGCCTGTCTGCCATCGCCGCCCATTCTATGCAGGAGACGGCCAATGTCAAGAAATGCCTCCGATGACCTTGACTTGCCATGCCCGGCATTTATAATAGTCGATGTCGGCGTTGCACCCCCCTGCACCGAACGAAGCGGTCCGCTCGGGACCGGATTCCGACGCCGTGTATCGGAGATCGGGGCGCATCCGGTTACTCTGGAACGAACAGGATGGACACGAAATTCAACGTATTTGAAGTCCTGCAAATCGCCGAGCAAATCGAGAACAAGGGTGCCCGGTACTATCTCAAGACGGCGCAGCTTTTCACGGACCCGGAGATCCGCGACATTCACTATCGGCTGGCCAACTGGAAGGCCAAACACGTCAAGATTTGGGCCCGGATGCGCAAGCGCTTCTCCGAGAAGACCGGCGAGTTCGGAACATTCGACCCGGACAACTACGTGCTGAGCAATCCCGAGGTGATGGCCGGCCTGACCTGGTTCGGCACCAAGCAGAACACGCCGGGACAGTTGACCGGCAAGGAAAACAAGCGACAGATCCTCCGCGACGCTATCCGCCGGGCCAACGAAGCGATCATCTTCTACCAGGGCCTGAAAGACTTCGCCCGCGATCCGGCAACAGAGAATATCCTCGACAAAGTCGTTCGCGAAGAGGCCCGCCAGATTCGCCTTCTCAACGAGGAGATGGCGAAGTCCTGACGGCGACGCCTTTACGAGGCCACTCGCTCCCTGGCCGATGTGAAATCACCCGCCAGGAGCTTCCCGATCGGTCGAAGCGTGTCGAACTGCATCAGGACGACACGCAATGCAGCCGTAATCGGCGCCGCCAGAAACATCCCCACAATGCCCCAGAGAAGTCCCCAGAACGACAGCGCCAAAATGACCGTCACCGGGTGCAGATTCAGACCTTCACCGTGGAGTTTCGGTTCGACGAAGTTGCCCAGAATGTTCTGGACGGCGCCGGGAAGCAGCACCACCAGGACGATCAGCCACGGGGACGACTGAAACTGCACTACCGCGATGGGGACCGGAAGCAACGTGGCGATGATGGCGCCAATCGACGGAATGAAGTTCAGCAGAAACGTCAGGATGCCGAAGGCGCCGGCGAGTTTCAGACCGATCATCGTCAGAATGGCCCAGACCAGCAAACCGGTGACGGCGGACACAGCGACCTTGATCACAACGTATCGTCGAACCTTCTGCACCACGTCGGAGTAGATCGGCGAGTGTTCGGCATACGGATTACGGCCCAACAACAGGAAGATCACAAAGATGATCACGAAGAACATGCCCGAGATCAACCCGAGGATCGTTCCGAACGTATTCGTCACGATATTGAACAGGTAGTTCCTCATATCCATGACAATCCGTTTGGTGTCGATGCGCAGCTCTTTGCTCGCCAATCCCTCCGGCGAGATCACCTGATCGAGATCGTCGAGTACGTTGGGGTCTTCGGCCATCGCTTCGGCCTGAGGACGCATCCCCAGGGTCGCCTGGCCGCCGGCATCCTCGATAACGGGAAACAGCACAAACGGCTCCGGTTCTGACGGCTTCGGCCCAAGCGCGCCAGGGACCGTGGGCAACCCGGCGCCAGGGTCGTTCGGTGAGGCTGGAGCAGGAGGCTCCTCCTCTCGATAGAGGTATCCGATCGGTTCGAGGATCTTATCCGCCATGTAGGCGAAGCTGGCGCTGTACTCCCCTGCCGTCAGCACGATGATTGTGGTCGCCTGCGCGATCAGCAGAAACACCAGCACGATCACGGCCATCACGGCAAGCAACGTCAGAATGATCGCAATGGTCCGAGGCAGCCGCAGCCGTTTGATCAGGAAGTCCTCAATGGGTGAAACCACGACGACGATGAACACCGCAACGACGAAGGGCACCATCACCGCCCTCGTATAGAGCAGGGTCAATGCCAATGCCACCGCCGCCAGGACCACCAGGGAGGCCGTAATCAGCAACGTTCTTTCTTGCCGCTCGCGCAACATAGGCACCTCAGTTCCATCGGCTCGACCGACGACGCCTCCTCCCGTGCGAGCACCTCAACGTGGCTCATCGACAGCGCACGAACTGGTGGGTGTCGATCTGAAGGTCGGGCACAGAGCGGCGCAGATCCTCCAGGAACCGCAGGCCGTCGGTCCAATATCCTGCGGTCGGTCGCAAGTCCGGACTTATTGCTCTGAAGTAGCCGTTCATGCACTCCATCAACCGTTCCCGAACGTACTTGCTGACCATCGACGCCAGCGATACCGGCAGATGCCGCTCGTCCGCTCCCACCTCGAAACGCAGGTGGACGCACTGCGAACGACCTCGGAGCACATACGCGCTCGTCCGCTCGGTCTCCTCGACGATTCGCAATTCCATCTGCCCGAAACTTCGCAGGAGATGCTCCCGATAATGAACGCGCCCCCCCTGCCTGTCAACCAAAATGCAGATGTCCTGGTCGGCGAACCGATCCATCAGGCCCTGCAGCAGGCGCGTCGTCGTCACGAAAAGGACCTGCGACTTGTTCTTCATGCGATCGACGAGCATGTTGTAGTGTCCGGCATCCAGACAATAGGCCGAGATGCTCGTCAGCATCGCCCGCGCGTTGGCCATGTCGTCGCCAAAGACACCCGACACAATGCGCAGATCCGCCCCGTCGCACGGCAAAGCCTGCCCCTCGGCGCCCCGATACCACGGGCAGTCCAGCACGCGCCGATGGCATTCCGGGCACACGAACTTCAGGAACCCGCCCAGCGTGCCGGGCGCTTGGCCCAGGCATCGCATCGCCGCAAGGACGGTCCGCTCCAGATGGCCCAATCCCTCGTCGCGTTTGTAGGCCTTCTTGCTGTCGGCGATCAGCAGCCGGCCGCGAAGGTGCTTTCGCGTCTTGCCGACGCTCCTCCTGAGCACCTGCCAGAGGTCGGCCTCGACGTGCTCGGGCGCGACGGCAAACGCACACGAAGAGACCACCAGCGGCCCCAGAAGGGGTCCGAACCCCGCCTCGTCGATCCCGGCCAGAATGGTCATCCGTCTGCCTTCGCCATTGCCGATTGCCAAAAGCGCTTATACGTATCTGCGTCGATGCCCCCTCGCACAACAACCCCCCTCGATGGCACGTGATAGCAGGAACGCCGCCGCCTGTCAAGACGGCCTCGGCCTTCGCGTCCGGAGGGCGGTTCGGCGTTGCCGGGCCACGGCCGGTCTGGTAGACTGACTGACCGGATAAGTTCCTCTGTAAGGAGTGGCCTATGGTGATTGTGCACGTGCATGTCCGCGTCAAGCCGGACTGCGTCGAGGCGTTTCGCGCTGCGAGCCTCGAGAACGCCCGCAACAGCGTGAGGGAACCTGGGATTGCTCGGTTCGACGTCGTCCAGCAGGCAGACGATCCGACGCGCTTCGTCCTGGTCGAGGTCTATCGGACGCCGGACGACCCGGCCCGGCACAAGGAAACCGCCCACTACGCGAAGTGGCGCGACACCGTCGCCGAGATGATGGCCGAGCCTCGAACCGGGGTCAAATATGCCAACATCTTCCCGGACGAACGGGGCTGGGACATGAGCGTTTCCTGATCGGTCGATGACATGAGATTCGAATTCGCCACCGCCAGTCGAATCGTCTTCGGCCCCGGCGTTGCCGCCGAGCTGCCACAGATCCTCGCATCGCTGGGCGACAGGCCCTTCGTTCTGACAGGCGGCACGCCCCAGCGTTACGAGAATATCGTCAAACTCCTGACCGAGGCGAACCTCGAACCGACAACGTTCGGCATCCGAGGCGAACCGACGACCGAGACCGTTTCTGCGGCGACAGCGGCCGCCCGACAGACCCGGGCCGACGTCATTGTCGGGATCGGCGGAGGCAGTGTGATCGACGCGGGCAAAGCGGTCGCCGCCATGCTGACCAACGAGGGGAACATCGAGGACTACCTCGAGGTGGTCGGCCTGGGAAAGCCGCTGAAGAATCACTCGGCCCCGTACATCGCCGTCCCCACCACCGCCGGCACCGGCGCCGAGGTCACGCGAAACGCGGTGCTGCTGGTCCCGGAGCATCGGGTCAAGGTCAGCATGCGAAGCCCGTTCCTGCTACCGGAGGTGGCGCTGGTCGATCCACGGCTGACGCACTCGATGGCCCCGGACGTCACCGCCGCAACGGGCCTGGACGCGCTGACCCAACTGATCGAGGCGTTTGTTGCGAAGAAGGCCAATCCCCTGACCGACGGGATCTGCCGGGAGGGACTGCGCTGCGCCGCCCGCTCGCTGCGTCGCGCGTTCGAGGACGGCGACGATGCAACCGCGCGCCAAGACATGGCTCTGGCCGCCCTGTTCAGCGGGCTGGCCCTGGCCAACGCCGGCCTGGGCGCGGTGCACGGCTTCGCCGGACCGTTGGGCGGCATGATCGGCGCGCCGCATGGCGTCGTCTGCGGCAGGCTCCTGCCCCACGTCATGGCCGCCAACGTGAAGGCCCTGCAGGATCGAGCGGCCGGTTCGCCTGTCCTGGCTCGATTCGATGAAGTCGCTCGGATCGCGACCGGCAACCGTTCCGCCCGCGCCTCGGATGGGGTTGCATGGGTGAAAGACCTCTGCGGCGCCCTCGCCCTGCCCGGCCTGCGGCATCACGGTCTGACCGAGGCCGATTTCCCGGACGCCGTCGCCCAGGCGAAGAAGGCCAGCAGCATGAAGGGCAATCCCATCGAGCTGCATGACGACGAGCTGGCCGCCATCCTGGCCACCGCGATGGACTGACCGCCTCAGTATGCCCCCATCTGCTGCTCCGGGCGACCGACTTCCTCGAACGGGACCTCGATCTGCTTGCTCCCGACGAACACGACCAGCGTCTTGCGGTTGCGGTGGATGCGATCGACCACCCCCTCGCGCCGAAACGGCAGGACGTAGACGCTGTCGCCGCGCCGGAGGGTCTCGATGAACTGGGCCTGCCGAACGGCCAGCGGCGTTTCGGCCGCAAGCTCCAGGATGCGCGTCGTCAGTTCGGCGGCCTTGCCGCTCCAGGTCTGCGGCGCGTTCTGCATCTCGCCGGCGAAGCGACCGACCAGCTCGCGCACCGCCCGCATCGAACGTTCGATCTCGTGGTCCGCCTGCTGGCGAAGCCGCCGCTCCTGCTCGCGAACCCGGCCGAGCCTGTCGCGCACGCGCCGGCGGACCTCCTGTGTCTCGTCGAGCACGCCTTGCGCCTCCGTCCGCTTACGCTCGGCGTCCTCCCGAGTCGCCTGGACCTGGTTGATCAGCTCCGAAGTGCCGTCGGATTCCTGGGCAAGCAGTGCCTCGGCCCGTTCGAGCACCGCTCCTGGCATCCCCAGACGCCGGGCGATGACCAGCGCGTTGCTGCTGCCCGGCGTGCCGATCAGCAGGTGGAACGTCGGACGCAGCGTTTCCGTGTCGAACTGCACCGAGGCGTTCTCGGCGCGGGGTGTCGTATAGGCAAACGTCTTGAGCTGGCCCAGGTGCGAGGTCGCCACCACCTTGCCGCCCCGCGTCATCAGGCCGTCCAGAATCGACGTGGCGAGGATCGCCCCTTCGATCGGGTCGGTGCCCGCGCCCAACTCGTCCAGCAGCACCAGCGTGCCGTCTTTGGTTCCGGTGAGGATCTTGACGACCTGGCGCATGTGAGCGGAGAAGGTGCTCAGGCTCTGCTGAATGCTCTGCTCGTCGCCAATGTCGGCGTAGACCTGCCGGAAGACCGACAGGCTCGAACCGGCGCGGGCCGGAATGTGCATCCCGCTCTGCGCCATCACCGCCAGCAGACCGATGGTCTTGAGCACCACCGTCTTGCCGCCGGTGTTTGGACCGGTCACCAGCAGAAGATCGAAATCGTCGCCCAGTCGAACGTCGATCGGCACGACCTCGTCGGTCAACTCCCTGACCTCGACCCCCTTCTGCCGCGCCGCCCACTGGAGCAGCAGCGGGTGGCGGGCCTGCCGCAGGTGCAGCGCCCCGTCGGAGCGAATCTCCGGCGCCGTCATGTCGTACGCAATGCTGAACCGCGCCTTGGCATAGGTCAGATCCACCAAGGCCAACGTTCGCACGCTGTCGAGGATCGCCTCCTGCTCGTCCAGGACGAGCCGGGTCAGGTGCCACAGGATGCGTCCGACCTCCTTCTTCTCCTCGAAGAGCGCGTCCTCCAGCTCGTTGCTCATCTCGACCAGCTCATCCGGCTCGACATACAGCGTCGCGCCCGTATTGGAGCGGTCGAGCACGGTGCCCCGCAGGGCGTGCCGATAGTTAGCCTTGATCGCAACAACCGGCCGGCCGTGCCGCATCAGAAACTTGTCGTTCTCGAGGGCCCTTCGCAACTGGGCCGAGGCGACGATGTCCGCGAATTTCTCGTGAATCCGCTCGCTGAGCAGTCCGATCGTCCGGCGAATCTCCTTGAGCTTGTCCGACGCGCTGTCGCGCACGCGCTTGTCGCCGCCGACGCATCGACCGATTTCCTCGACCAGAGCCGCAAAATCGCCGAGCTTATTGCCCATCTCGCACAGATGCCGACCCTGCGAGGCCTCCAGATTGGTCAGGAAGATCCGCAGCCGGCCGCTGGCCGCCAGTGTATCGGCGATCTCCAGCAGTTGCTCGGGCTCGAAGACGGTCTCCTTCTTGCCGAACTGTTTGAACATCGTCCGGATGTCACGGAGCCCCGCCATCGGAACGCGCTCGCCCCGGTCCAGCACCGCACGCAGCTCCGACGTCTCGGCGATGCGCACCCGGGCCCACCGCAGATCGACCGACGGATACAGCTTCCCCGCCGCGTCCCGCCCCAGGTCGCTGGCGGCATAGGAGGCCACGAGGGTCTTCACGTCCTCGAATTCAAGCACCCTCAATGTATGTTCGTCGATTCTCTTGCCTGCCATCGGCCTCGTTCTCGCCGACGCCGGACCGATCCGCCCCGCGCGCCGTGCATTTCATTGCGTTCCACAACCATGCTTCTGCCGCCATTATACGCCCTCTCGCGTCGCAGTACACTGCCAACGTCACAACTTCGGACGTGACACGTCTGAAGCATCCTCCAGAAACTTGATCAAGCGATAGACGGCGTGATTGTACGGAGTTTCGACGTTGTGTTCGGCGGCCAGGCGGATGACCGCACCGTTCAGCGCGTCGATCTCCGTGCGCTTGCCCGCCGTGATGTCCTGGAGCATCGACGACTCGTGTGCCGCCGTGTCGGGCACCAGCCGGTCGTAGAACACCGCCAGAAATTCCTCCGCCCGCGCCCAATGCGTCGCATATCCGCCGGCGGTCATCGCCTCGAAGACCTCGCAGACGATCCGATCCATCAAGTCCCGCGTCACCGTGTGCTCGGCGAGCACGCCATACGGCACGTGGAGAATCGCTCCGAGCGGATTGAGGGCGCAGTTGTACAGCATCTTGGCCCAGAGGTCCTTCTCGACCGCATCGGTCGTCTCACACGGAATGCCGCCCGCGTCGATGGCCCGGCACAGCCGCTCGACCGGCGCCGCATCGACGCCGAAGAGACTTCCGATATGAATGCTGTCGGCGTGGACGGTGACCTCGACCTCGTTGGGCCGGGGCCGGCGGAACCCCGTAATCACCCGCGCGTTGAACACCTGCTGCGTATCGAAATGGGCGGCGAAGGCTTCCGCGTTGCCCCAGCCGTTCTGAAAGAGCACGAGATGCGCCCGGCCGATCCAGTCGCGGCGGGACGCCAGGTCCCAAGCGGCCGCCGACGAATCGCCCGACTTCGTGCAGACCAGGACGTAATCGTACGAGTCACCACGGGCCTGGCTCAGCGAAGAATAGCAGCGGAAGCGGCCGGGGGCGGCATGCACCCGCCCGAAGAGGCCCGTTCGGATCAGGCCCTCGCCCTCCAGCGCCGCGACCGTCTGCGGCCGGGCGACCAGATCGACCTCGCTTCCCGAGTGCAGCAGGCAGCTCGCGATGCCCAGACCCACGGCGCCGCCGCCGTAGACGAGCACGCGAATTCGGCCCTGCGTCGCATCGTTGGATGGCATCGGGTTCGCCATACGCCCTCTACGCCACGCCCAGCCTGTCCCGCAGGACGTGCAGGTTGACGATGTCCTCCCTGTTGTACTCCAGCAGGGTGCGCAGGGCCTGCGTGTTGGCGTTGTTGACGTAGTCCCACCACAGCCGCACCGCCATGAAGCCGTCCACCTCCGTCAGCCGTCGTCCGATGCCCAGCCGGGCCTCCACCACCTTCAGGCCCCCCTTGAGATTCTGTCGCCAACAGTCGTACATCAGATCGGTGTGCCGAAGGCAGCGCTTCACGTCCAGGCCCAGCCGGCGTTGGATGAACGGCAGATCGAATCGGCTGCCGTTGTACGTGTACACCTCGTCGGCCCCCTCCAACAGCGAGAGTACGCCTTGGGCGTCGATCCGCTCGCCAACGAGCTGGCCGACCTGAACCTCGCCGCCCCGCACCCGCGCGACGCCCACGACCGTCAGATCGCACCGATCGCAGCTCAGCCCCGTCGTCTCGATGTCGAGATACGCATAACACTTCAGATGCGGACGCACGATTTCAGGAGGTCGGCCTGCCCCCGGCCGACAGGATGTCGATGTGTTCGTCACAGAATTCCTTTCTGTCGCATTCGGCGCAGTGGCTGCCCCGCCAGATCCCGTCGAACTGCTCCATCACCTGGGCGACGATGCCGCCGTCGGTCGTCACGATCCCCGACTCGAAGTTCCGCCGTCGCGGGCTCTTGGCGCCGAGGCCGGCGCCGCTCAGATTGGCGCTGCCCACGTAGGCGAACCGCCCATCGGCCACGACGCACTTGAGGTGGACCCTCGGACAGAGCATCCGCTCCAGCCCGCCGATCAGGTTCGGGTAGCGGTCGAAATCCTTGCGGAATCGCGGCCCCGGCTCCTTGGCGTGGAGCAGCCGAATCTCCACCCTCTTCGCCGCCAGGTCCGAGAGCACTTCGAGAAACGGCACCATCCGCCCGCCCTTGTGGACGTACAGGTCCTTCAGGTCGGCTGTCGCCAGCCAGAGCTGCCGCCTGGCCCCGGCAACAGCCGTGCAGATGACCTCTTCGTAGATCTGCCTGTCGCTGACGAACCTCAACATCGCCGCTGACCCCACAGCATCCATGCGAATTCCAACACGCCCAGAGTCTACCCCCTCGCCCCGCGATTGACAACCTCTGCTTGTAGTGGCGTCGTAAGACGCTACCCTCGTGCGTTTGTAGTGGCGTCGTAAGACGCTATCTTCCTGACATAAGAGGTATGCCCTAACGGGCACACTACAAACGGAGGTATGCCCTGACGGGCACACTACGAACGGCAGACGCCGGCGCGATGGACCAGGGTATGAAGATCGAGCGTGGTGAGGAGACAGCAGAATACGACAGAAGCCCCCCCGCATACGGCAAGACCCCCTCACGGCGATCCTTCGCCACGAGGGGGCCGCCGTCTGGAATCACCTGCCTTCCAGCATGCACATCCCCTCGTCGCCCTCCGTGGCTTTCCCGGCCAGCGCGCGTGTCGCCTCGGCGACCTCCGACACGAGCGGCCGGGATGCATCGGGAACAACACCCTCCCCGCTCCGGCTCCGCCGCTTTCATCGAACGCCCCATTGCGGCGTAGCCGTCTCACCCACCGGCGCCCTCGCGCCGCTACCCGACCTTGGCCGGCCGTTTCTCGAACCAGCGGTCCTCGCACTCCGGGCCGCTGCACTCATACCACAGGACCACCGAGCCCCTCCTCACAACGCGGTCCACCTCGTACAGCACGCGCCCGCATTTCGGACACAGCGGCATCAGTCGCGCCGGCGACGTGCGAACCCCCGCCGGCTCCATGTACGTCGTGCCCATATCCCTGCCCTTTCAATTCGGCAACCTTCGTGTCGCCCTGCTCGGGCCAAACCAAGTCCCATATTACCACCGCCTCGATCCCACCAGCATAGGCATTTCACTCTATCGGACGTAGGCAAATCACCTACTTCCTCTCTCCCACGCAGTGTTGTCCGGCACTCTGAAGCCGCGGCGGCGCTGTGCAGCGGGCACAGACCCCATGGATCAGAAGAGAGCTTCTTCGCCGGGGCCGGGCGCTTCGTCGGCGGGTTCGGGCGTCGCGACGGCCGGCTCCTCGTCGGCCTTGGAGATCTTTTCGATTCGCTTCTCGGCCTTCTGGAGGATCCGGCGACAATGTTGGATCAGGGCCATCCCCTGCTCGTACTGTTCGAGACTGTCCTGCAGCGGGATCTGCCCCTGCTCGATCTTGTCCACGATGGTGCGGAGCTGCTTGATCGCGTCCTCGAAGTTCAGTTTGCTGATATCGTCTTCGGTCTTCTTCTGGGCCATGGTATCGTTTCCTAATTCACCTGCCTATCGTCGTGCGCGAGGGTGGATTGCGATTCACCCCTGCACACCTTGCTCTCAATGACGGCCTTGCCGGCCAGTTCCGTGAGCATCGCATCGCCGACCCGGACGTCGTCGAGCGTACGGACGACTTTGCCGGTCGTCTTGTTCGTCGTGATCGTATAGCCGCGCGCCAGCACGCTGCGCGGGTCGAGCGCCGCCAGACGGCCTTCGCGGGCGGCCACGTCCATCTTCCGGGCGTTGACGACGGCGGTGATCGCCGCCCGCGCCCGGCTCGCCAGCTCGTTGAGCCGGACCGCCATCGCGCCGAGCAGCCGGTGCGGCTCGATCCGCGCAATATGCTCGTGACAGTCCTGCAGCATTGTCCGCCGCTGCACCAGAAGGGACTGGACCGATGCGGATAAGTCCGACGCCAGTTCATCGACGTGCTGCTCTCGCATCCGCACGGCCAGCAGCGGATTGCGAAACGCCGAGCTGGCCAGGATCGTTTGCAGATACTCGCCGCCCAATTCGACGCGGGACCGGACGCTGCGCATCAGGCGGCTGCCCTGATGGTCCAGATCGCTCAGCACGTCACGCATGTCGGGCACGGCGACCACGCCGGCCTTCGTCGGCGTCGAGGCCCGCCGGTCCGCCACGAGGTCGGCGATCGTCGTATCCACCTCGTGCCCGACGGCGCTGATGATCGGGATCTTCGACGCGAAGATCGCCCGCGCGAGCACCTCCTCGTTGAAGGCCCAGAGGTCCTCCAGCGAGCCGCCGCCGCGCCCGACGATCAGCAGATCGAGCTTGAGCCTGGTGTTGCGCCGGTTGACGTCGGCGATGGCCGCGGCGATCTGCCGGGCCGCGCCCTCGCCCTGGACGGGGACGGGATAGAGAGCCAGCCGCGTGCAGGGCCAGCGGTTGTGTACGCTGTCGGCAATGTCGTGGACCGCCGCGCCGGACTCGCTCGTCAGGATGCCGATCCGCGCGGGATATGTCGGGATCGGTTTCTTGTGCTCGTCGTCGAAGAGGCCCTCGGCCCGCAGCTTGCGAACCAACTGCTCGAACGCCAGTTGCAGCGCCCCGACGCCCTCCGGCGTCATTTCCTCGACGACCAGCGAATAGCGACCCTGGGGCACGTAGACGCTGACGAACCCAGCCGCGATCACCGCCAGGCCGTTCTCCGGGCGGAACCGCACGCGGGCGAAGTTCGGTTTCCACATCGCGCAGGGCAGCACCGAGCCCTCATCCTTGAGCGAGAAATAGCAGTGGCCGCTTCCGTGCTGCTTCCAGCCGGTGATCTCGCCCTTGACCATCACCCGGCCGGGAAGGCTCGTTTCCAGAACCTCCTTGACCAGGGCGTTGACCTGGCTGACCGTGTAGATCGTCGGCGTTGTCTTCGTTTGCATCCGTCCTCCCTGACCTGTGTACGGGCGAACCATCATTCACAGCAGGGGCGAATGATGATTCTCACCTGCCCCCGGCGCATTTGGCTCCAAACCACGATTCCGTTGACGACCGCCCGACCATTGCGCTGCGACGATTATAGGTCGCCCGGGCCGAGCCATCAATCCCGTTCTGGAGCCCCCAAACCCGCCAAGGAGATGAGCGTTCGCTTCGGCCACCACCACTGCTCGGACGCCGGACGCCAGCACATCTATCGCCCTGCCGTCTCGCAGGAAGAGACGCAGAGTCAAGTCGTTGGCGAGGTGCTGGAAAAGCTCTTTGCCGGCTCAGCCGAGAAGCTGCACGCGGCGCTGGCCATGCAAAAAGGCCTTGTACGAAGGCACGCAGGAGTACGAAGTCCCCACCTTCAACACGGTCACGGTGGCCAGCGAAATGGTCGTGCCCGATGGGCGGACCGTCCTGATCCATCTCGGAGAAGTACGTTCTCTCAGCAACATACTCTCTGATGAAACTCGGCCTGCCGGCCCATTGCTGATACTGGTCAAGCCCACCAGAGCGACAGTGGAACCTGCCGACCGTGCGCTTCCGATACAGCGAGGACGCCGTCCGGGCGATCCCGGCGTGGGTGGTCTTCCCCCCGGCACGAATCCAGGGTAGGGGTCCGACGTGCCCCGCCCCTACGAGACCATGGCGTCAGTCAGTTCCTTGCGGTGACGGCGGAGCCACTTGGTCTTGCGGACGATCATGCGGAGGAAGTCGAGGCCGGAGTGGTCGCCGAAGAAGCCAGTGGCCGCCACGGGCAGAACCGCCTCGGCGATCATCGCCTCGATCATCAGGTCCACCAGGGCGTGGAGCTTGCGCTTGCCGAGCGGGACAACCTCGCGATAGCCCGCGAGGAACTGCATCAGACGCTCCTGGTCGAAGGCCTCGGACCACTCGGCTGGATCGGGCGAATCGCCGATGATCGAGAACTGGAGCATGCCGTTGGCCAGGTCGGTGGCGGGCGGTGCAATGCGGATCGAATCGAAATCCACCACGCCGACCACCTTGCGGTCGGAGAACAGCAGGTTGCCCGGATGCCAGTCGCCGTGGATGACCTGCCGCTTCCACGACTCGTAGCCCAGCCGATTGACGCGACTGCTGGAGCGGTCGTACCGGACGATCAGCGATTCGGTCACGGCGGCCGCCCGTTCGAGCGAGCCGGTGCGCTTGTCGGTGCGGATCATGCCAAGATGTTGACGCACGCCGGCCGAGTCGTGAAAGCTGCCCCGGAACGGCTCGTAATCGTGGGCGAAGTCACGCAGGCACACGTGCAAATGCGCCAGCTGCCGGCCGGCGTCGGCAATCGCGTCGGGCGAGGCGTCGCAGCGCGAGCCGGTAACGAACGTGAACAGCTCGTAGATGTGGTTGCGGATACTCAGGACGGTCTTGCGGTCGTCGCTTGTAGCCACCAGGGAGGTGACGGGAAAGGCCCGGGCCGACAGGTGCCGCTGGACCGCATGGGCAAAGGCGACGCGTCGGGCGTCGTCGCGCCCCTTCGGGCGTCGTTTGAGCAGAAACGTCCCCTTGTCGGCGTGGACGATCACTTTGGGGGCCCGGCGATTGCCCGCCGAGAGAGAGCGGACGCGGTGAACCACGCCCACGTCGTAGTGGCTCAAGACGCGGACGAGCTCCTCCGATGCGAAATTGGCTCCTCCTCTGGGCATTGTCGCGTCTCTCAGGAGACGGCGACGAGGTCCGCCGCCGGCAATGGAAACCGTCAGAACGCAGCCATCAGGACGATAATCAGGATGGAAATCGCGGCGACCGCCCCAAGAACGAGCACGGCCAGACGGTAGCGGTTGATCCTCTCCTCGACGTGCTCTTCGCTCTCGATCTCGACGGTCTCGCCCTCTTCGAGTTTCTCGAGCATGGAGACGTCGAATCGCTTGTGCGCTTGCAGCGGCTGATGACCCTCGCGGAGCGCGTCCAGATCCATCAGCAACTCATCGACGTTGTTGTAGCGGTCTTCGCGTCGCTTGGCCATCATGATCTCGATGACCTCCGAGACGCCGGCCGACAGGGTTGTGTTGATGTGGTCCGGCGGGATCAGCTTCTCGCGAAGGTGCTTCTTCATGATCTCGGCCGAGTCGTCTCCGGTGAAGGGGACCTTTCCAGTGACCATATGATAGAAGGTCGCGCCGAGGCCATAGATGTCGGCCCGGCCGTCGATGTCGATCTTGCCGCGGATCTGCTCCGGGGCGATATAATAGGGCGTGCCGTAGGCCTTGCCCGCCTCGCTCTGGGCGGCCTCGATGTCGGTGGTCTCACGGGCCAGACCCATATCGGCCAGCTTCACCACGCCCTGCTTGTTGATCATGATGTTCTTGGGCTTGACGTCGCGGTGCACGAGACCGTGCGAGTGGGCGTGGACCAGGGCATGAGCCACCTGGATGATGATCTCGATGGCTTCCTTCTCGCCGAACGGGCTGCCGCCAACCAGGTCGTCGGCGATGGTCTTGCCCTCAACGTATTCCATGACGAAGTAATGGTAGCCGCCCGCCTCGCCGACGTCGATGGCCTGCACAATGTTGGGATGGTTGAGCTTGCCGGCGGCCTGCCCTTCCTTGTAGAACCGCTGCACGTACTCGGGGTTCTCGGTGAACCGCCGGGGCAGGACCTTGATGGCCACCGTGCGATTGAGGCTGAGCTGCTTGGCCTTGTAGACGAAGGCCATCGCGCCGGCGCCGATCTTGCCGAGGATTTTGTAGCCCGGGATCTGGTGGACGGCGGCCTTGTTTGCCTTGATGCTCAGCTTGAGACGGTCGGCCTGGGTGGCGGTGATATACCCCAGTTCGATGAGCAGTTCCTGGAGCATGACGGGGTTGATCTTGCGGCGTTCCTGGAGTTCCTGGATTGAGTGGCGGAGCTCCTTGTCCGTACAGAGCCCCTGGTCCACCGCCATCTTGCCAAACATCGTGTCGTAGCTTGTTTCGCTTGCCATTGGGAACCCCCCAGGTCGCCCAGGGGCCGTATCCATACGCCGGGAAGCCTCATCGTTCGGCTCCAGTGGTCACATCCGATAAACGCCACCGCCGGCGGTCATTATCGAGTTATCGAGACCCGTGTCAAAAGAAAACTCCGCTTTTTGGCGCAGGCCAGACGCAAACGAGAACACCATCGACGTTTTCGGCGTGTGGGTTTAGCTGTTTCGCCTGGCACGGCCGGAGAAATCGCCTTTCTCGGCGCTCGTGTTTTAGGGTTGACCTTGCGGTCAAGAGCGGTAAACTTGCCTTCTTGTGAAAACTGACATCAGGCAAGGAAGGACTGATAGGAGAGTCTCAGTGGCATACAATTGTGTTGTGCTGGCCAAGCAGGTGCCTGATACGCAGCGGATCACCGGCAAGGTCATGAACGACGACGGTACGGTGAACCGGTCGGCGTTGCCGGCCGTTTTCAACCCGGAAGATCTCAATGCCCTGGAGTTGGCGTTGCAGATCAAGGACCGCTTCGGCGGGCGGGTGACGGTCGTTACCATGGGCCTGCCCGGCGCGACGCGCATTCTGCGCGAGTCGCTCTACCGGGGCGCCGATGCAGCGGTCCTGGTCACGGATATGCGATGCGCCGCCAGCGATACGCTGGCGACCAGCTACATTCTGAGCTGTGCCATCAGGAAGATGGACTACGACATCGTTTTGTGCGGCCGACAGGCCATCGACGGCGATACCGCCCAGGTTGGCCCGCAGTTGGCGGAGAAGCTGGGCGTCCCCCAGATTACCTACATTGAAGCCCTGGAAGACCTCGAAGGCGATACGATCCAGGTGCGGCGCAGCATCGGCAACGGCTGGCAGTCAGTCCGGTCGCGGCTTCCAGTCCTTCTGACGGTCACGGGAGAGGCCAACGCGCCGCGCGTCGCGGCGGCCAAGCACCTGATGAAATACAAAAAGGCCCGCACGCCGGGTGAGGTGGCCGCAGAGATCAAGGCGATCAACCCGAACGCCGTCGACGCGGAGATCAGGGAGTTGAGCGAGACGCGCTGCGAGGCACTGAAGGCCAAGGGTCTGCTGATCGAACAATGGGACCTGGACCGGCTCGAGGCGGACCTGACCTGGTGCGGTCGGAGCGGCTCGCCCACCAAGGTCCATCGCATTCAGAGCGTGGTCCTGGCGGCCAAGGAAAGCAAGGATGTCGAACCGACGGACAACGGCATTGCCGACATGATCCACGAACTGATCGACGACAAGATCATCGCGTAGGGTCGGTCGCGAGTCCATACGCGCCTCGCCAATGGAGTGACGTATTCTGCCGGGTCGTGGCAACGCCGTACCCGATGCAGTGTTCCTGGAACCCTGGGGTTCATTTACAGATTCGGACTTTCCATGATTGATGTGAACAGACAAGGTGAAGTGTGGGTGTTCGCCGAGCAGCATGGCGGCAAACTGGAAGAGACCTCAATCGAGCTGATGAGCAAGGCCCGGCATCTGGCCGATACGCTCAAGGTCAGACTGGCGGTCCTCCTGCCGGGCGACGAGGTGCGCCACCTGTCCACGGAGCTGATCCATTACGGCGCCGACAAGGTCTATCTCGCCGAACATCCCCTGCTGAGGACCTATCAGACCAACAGCTATGCCAAGGTCATCCTGGGGCTGATCGGCAAGCACAAACCCCAGATCGTGCTGTACGGCGCCACCGCCGCAGGCCGTGACCTGGCCCCGCGAGTGGCCAGCGCCGCCAAGGCCGGCCTGACCGCCGATTGCACCGATTTGCAGATTGGTACGCACAAGACCGCCAAGGACGGCGAGGTCCACGAGAACCTGCTGTTTCAGATTCGCCCGGCCTTCGGCGGCAACATCGTCGCGACGATCATCAACTACGATCGCTGGCCCCAGATGGCGACGGTGCGCGAAGGCGTGATGCCCATGCCGGAGCCCAATCCCAACCATCACGGCGTGATCGTCACCGAGACCGTCAGCCTCGCGCAGGACGACCTTCCGATCGAGATCCTTCAGGAGCACAAACGCGCCAAGAAAGTCGATCTGAAGGCGGCCCGTATCATCGTCGCCGGCGGCGCAGGCGTGGGGAGCAAGGAGAACTTCAGGCTGGTTTGGGACCTGGCCAACTGCCTGGGCGCGGCGCCGGCCGCCACCCGACCGGCCGTGGACCTGGGCTTCATCGACCACGACCACCAGGTCGGCCAGACCGGCACGACGGTCCGACCGAGCCTTTACATCGCCGTCGGGATCAGCGGCGCAATCCAGCACCAGGCCGGCATGGCCCAGAGCCAGAAGATCGTCGCCATCAACAACGACCCGGAAGCCCCCATCTTCAGCATCGCCCACTACAAGATCGTGGGCGACCTGAACGAGGTGGTGCCCAAGATGATTCGGGCGATCAAGGAGAAAGCCGTCAAGGACTGACCGGTGCGAACCGCGCAGAGTGGCAAACGCAGGATGCCGTCATGACAACAGAAAACTCACGTTCGCAGGATAGCCATGGGGAACTTCTACAAAGATAACGACGATATTCAGTTCTTGTTCAGGCACATCGACCTCAAACGTTTGGCGAAGCTCTGCGAGGAGGAATTTCGCTTCGCCGCGGAATTCGACTACGCCCCGAGCGACGCCGGCGAGGCGGTGGAGAACTATGAGATGGTGCTCGACGCCTTGGGCGAACTAAGCGCCGATTTCATCGCTCCGAGAGCCGAGAGCGTGGATCGTGAAGGCAATACGCTCAACGAGGACGGGACGGTCACGCGGGCCAAAGGGATCGCCGAAGCCCTGGAGAAGCTCGCGCAGGCCGAGGTGATGGGCTTCACCCTGCCGTACCGCTTCGGCGGGCTGAACTTCCCGAACCTGCTGTACTCGATGGCCACCGAGATCATCTCCCGCGCCGACGCATCGCTGATGAACATCTTCGGCCTCCAGGGCATCGCCGAGACGATCAACGCCTTCGCCTGCGAGGAGCTCAAGCAGGAATACCTGCCTCCCTTCGCCGAGGGCAAAGTGACCGGGGCGATGGTGCTGACGGAACCCGACGCCGGGTCGGACCTGCAAGCCGTCAAGCTGCGAGCCTTCGAGGACGAAAAGGGCAACTGGTTCCTGCACGGCGTTAAACGTTTCATCACGAACGGTTGCGGCGACGTCCTGCTGGTCCTGTCGCGCAGCGAGCCCGACCGCAGCGGCGGACTGGGCCTGAGCCTGTTCGTCTGCGAGCCCGGCCCGACCGTGCACATCCGCCGGCTGGAAGACAAGCTGGGCATCCACGGCTCGCCCACGTGCGAGATCTTCTTCGACAACACCCCCTGCAAGCTGATCGGCGAGCGCAAGCGGGGTCTGGCCCCCTACGTCGCGACGCTGATGAACGGCGCGCGGATCGGCATCGCCGCCCAGTCGATGGGCATCGCGGAAGCAGCCTATCGTATCGCGCGGGACTACGCGGCCAGCCGCCGGCAGTTCGGCGTCGCGATCGAGAGGCTGCCGGCCGTACGCGATATGCTGATCGAGATGAAGATCGCCGTCGAGGCCGGACGCGCCCTGCTCTATGAGACCAGCCGCGTCGTGGACCTGGCGGTCGCGTACAACAAGCGCGTGGAGGAGAATCCGCCTGAGGACAAGGGCGAGTTGAAGGAACTCAAGAACGACGCTCGCAGCTACAAACGCTATGCCGGCATGCTGACCCCGATGGCCAAGTACCTCTGTTCGGAGATGTGCAACCAGGTCGCCTACGACGCGATTCAGGTCCTCGGCGGCAGCGGATACATGCGGGACTACGCCAGCGAACGGCATGCCCGCGACGCCCGGATCACAACGATCTACGAGGGCACCAGCCAGCTCCAGATCGTTGCGGCGGTGCGAGGCGTGTGCAGCGGCACCACCGAGAAGTACCTGGCGGACCTTGCGGGCCTGCCGTACGTGGAAGAGGTGAAGGACCTGATCGGAAAGCTCGCCGAAGGCGTAGAGCAACTCAGGGTCGCCATCGAGTTCGTCAAGGACAAAGGCAACGACTACATGGACCTGTATGGCCGGGCTCTGACCGACATCGCGATCGCCCTGATCAACGGCTATCTGCTCTGCGATCAGGCGAGCACAAGTGTGTCGATGGACGTGGCCGTGGCGCCGGGCGCCTCGTCGACCAACGGCCAGGTCGTCCCGATGAAGCAGCGAAAGGCCATGTTGGCCCGTCGCTACGTTGAGAAGAATGCACCGAAGATCAAGGCTCTGACCGAGTTGATCTGCCAGGGCGATCGATCGACGTTCAGCGACTACGAGGCGCTCATTGGGCCGGTTCAGGAACAGTAGCGAAGGGGATTGTCGTCATGCTGGGAGCCGTCATCTTCGACTTCGACGGGGTCATCACCGACTCCGAGATTCTGCACTTTCGCGCGTTCAACACCGTCCTGGCCGATCACGGATTGGAGTTGACCAAGAAAGAGTACTACTCGCGTTACCTCGGCCTGAGCGACAAGGACTGCTACAAGACGCTGATCGCCGAAGGGCGGCTCGACATCAAGACCGCCCAGATCGCCGAGCTGATCGGCAAGAAGACGCTGCTCTTCGAAGAGCTGGCCCGCACCGACGGCAAGATCATCGAGGGTGTCCGTGCCTTCCTCGACATGCTCGCCTCCAACGGCGTGCCGATGGCGATCTGTTCGGGCGCGCTGCGGGCGGAGATCGAGTTGATCCTGGAGGATTCCGGCCTGCGCGACTACTTCCGCGCCATCGTTTCGGCCGAACAGGTCAAGCGAGGCAAGCCTCACCCCGACGGTTTTCTGCTGGCTCTCAAGAAGCTCAACCAACGCGTCAGCAGCCGCCTGACGGCACAGCAATGCGTTGTGGTCGAGGACTCCCACTGGGGGCTCAAGGCGGCCCAGGCCGCCGGCATGCACACCGTCGCCGTGACCAATACCTACGAAGCCGACCAACTCGCTTCGGCAGAGACGATCGTCGAACGGCTCGATTATCTGACCTTGAACGACCTGGCGCAGCTCTGTCGATGAAACACGAACAATCTTGTTTGAACGACAATCGTCAAGGAGGTCGTCATGCCCGGACTCCGTGCGGCCCTGCTGCTTGTTGCCTTGTCGCTTCCCACCATTGCGGCCGCTCGTGAGGAGACGCCCTCGCAGGCGGTTGCCCTGTTCGGTCGCGACGCCTCGGGTACGCAAGGGCGATACAACCAGTGGGACTGGCGAGATGCGTCGCCGCCGTTTTCGTTCGTCCTCGATGGTCGGCCTTCGGGCGAACTGCTGAAGACGTGGGTGCACGATGCTCGACACGAAGTGCTTGACCCCAATCGTCTCGCCCACACGCTGACCTGGCGCGATCCACAGACCGGACTGATCGTCCGTTGGGAAGGTCTCGAACACACGGACTTCGAGAGCATCGAGTGGACCGTGTACGTGACCAATGGCGGCGACAACGAGACACCGATTGTTGAGAATCTCAAGGCACTGGATGCCCGGTTCACCTGCATCGACGGTGCCGAATATCGGCTCAGACACTGGAATGGAACATCCGTAGGGCCCGAAGACTTCGCGCCCACGGTCACCGTACTAGAAGCGGGCCGCACGCTCTCCTTCGCTCCTCGCGGCGGTCGTGGCACCGGCGGGAGTTGGCCCTACTACAACATTGATGCCGGTGACGAAGGGGTCATCCTGGCGGTGGGCTGGCCCGGCCAGTGGCGAACGGACTTTCAGCGCGACGACGACACCGGGCTGCACGTCACCGCGGGCCAGGAAACCACGCATTTCCGCCTGCGGCCGGGAGAGACTGTCCGGACGCCTCTGATCGTCATGCAGTTCTGGAAAGGCTGCGACTGGATCGACGCACAGAACACGTGGCGACGTTGGATGGTCCGGCACAACCTGCCCCGCCGCAAAGGCCAAGCGCTGCCTCTGCCGATGTTCTGCGCGTGCAGCTCGCACCAGTTCGCCGAGATGACAAAGGCCGACGAGCGCAGTCAGATCGAGTTCATGGACCGCTATCTTGACAAGGGTCTCAAGCTGGACTACTGGTGGATGGACGCCGGCTGGTACGTCGGCGCCGCCGAGAAGGGCTGGGCCGCAGCGGTCGGCACCTGGGAGATCGACCGCCGCCCGCACCGCTTTCCAAACGGCTTCAAGCGGATCAGCGACCACGCCCGCAGCCGAGGCGTCGAAATCATCGTGTGGTTCGAGCCCGAGCGCGTGCACGCCGGCACGTGGCTGGCCGAGAACCACCCCGAGTGGGTGCTCGGTGGCTCCGCCGGCGGCCTGCTCAACCTGGGCGACCCGAACGCGTGGAACTGGCTCGTCGATCACATCGACAAGATCATCACCAAGGAGGGCATCGACCTGTATCGCCAGGACTTCAACATCGAGCCGTTGAGCTTCTGGCGACGCAATGATGCCCCGGACCGCCAGGGAATCACCGAAAACAAATACATCACAGGCTACCTTGCCTATTGGGACGAACTGCTGCGACGTCACCCAGGTATGGTGATCGACTCCTGCGCCAGCGGCGGCCATCGCAACGACCTGGAGACCATGCGGCGGTCCGTGCCCCTGCTGCGCAGCGACTATCTGTTCGAGCCTGTCGGACAGCAGGGCCACACCTACGGCCTGTCGTTCTGGCTGCCCTTCTACGGCACCGGATACTGTCCCTCCAATACCGTCGGATGGGGCTGGGGAACGGGCGAAGGCAGCTACCATCCGTACACACGTCGCAGCAACATGTGTCCAGCCAACATCGGGCTCTTCGACTTCCGCGTCGAGGTCGATGATGAGCTGATCCTCAAGCTCTACCGCGAGTGGCTCGAAGTGGCGCCGGCCTTCTTCGGTGATTACTACCCGCTAACCGACTACAACCTCTCGCAACAGGACTGGATCGCCTGGCAATTCAATCAGCCCGACAAGGGCGATGGCTTCGTTCAGGCCTTTCGCCGAGAGATGTGCGTTTACACTTCGGCCGAGATCCGGCTGCGCGGCCTGGATCCAGCGGCGATGTACGAGGTAAAGGACTTCGATGCGCCCGATTCGCTTCGTTTCTCCGGCAGACAACTGATGGAAACGGGGCTGCCGATTCGAATCCCCGCCAAACCCGGCGCCGTCACCATCGCATATGTGAAGGTGCCCTGATAGTGAAGAGCGACTACCCGGCGCAGGCGGTCGCAGCCCACCTGCGGTTACGGTGTGGCTACGTGTGTCTTGCCGGGATAGCGGGCATCCAGCCACTCCAGGTCGGGATTGGGCGGGTTGAGGATTTGCCCCTTGCCGAATCCCAGGGCGGCCGCCTCGCCCCGGCTTCTGCAATAGATGATCGTCCGCTTGTCTTGCTATACGATTTGCCGGCGTTGCAGACGGCCTCGCTGGGGCAGGTCCAGCCCTCGTGCCGGGCCCGACCGCGGCATTTGGTCGTCTGACGCCGAGGCTCATAGCCGATACAGAACATCCTGTGTTTGGCCGACGTCGAACTGACATGGTCGCAGCAATACAGCGTGCCCGCTGCATCATACCACGCAAGCGGCTCCGGGTGACCGCACCGGGGCTGGACCTGGAACAGCCAATTCTATATACTCAGAGATGATTCGGCTGCTGTACACACCACGACAGGACATGGGAGGCCGGCGTGCACAAAGTCAGTCACACGATCGGGGATCCGCAACGCTGTGAGATCAGCAGTCAGTCCGTAATACGGAGTACCGGCGGCTCGTCAACGCTGATTCCCGCGCGTCCATCGATGTTCCTGAGATTGCGCAGGACGGCAAGGTGGATGCAGAGGACTTCATCGAGCTACCTAACTCGTGGCTGGGCCACGACCGAGCTGAACGACCGATGACCGATCAGGACAACCTTCTGGACATGCGACAGCGGCCGGATGAGGAGATCGAGACCCGGATTCGAGCCCTGAAGGCCGTCGATTTCGACCTGGCGTATCTGGCCCTGCTGACGCGGGAAGGAATCAAGCCTCTCAGTCGCTGGGAGAAAGCCGTCGACGACCGGGTGTTGGACGCCCTAAAGGCGATGGGTCTGTGCATCGAACGTATCCGACGCAAAGTCCGTTCGGGCAAGACGTTCGACGAGACGATCTTCAGCCGATCTGCTGCACACCTGGCGATCTACGGCGAGCACTTCCGCAATCGGCCCGTGGACAAGTCGGCCGAGACCGTCCGAATCGAAGGGTTCCTGTTCGGCTATCCCCCCTGCTGCATCTCACAGTACGTGAAGCAGGCCTATGCCCCGAACGAGTTCCCGATGCAACCGCAGAGCATCCTGTTCCACCTGAACTGCAAAGGCTGCGTCATTACGCCGTCGCTGATCGGGCACTACGAACGGGTCCATCGCATTGTCCAACTCATCTGAACGCGCCAGAACGCCAGGCCGCCGCCCGCCCTTTTCTTCCGGAAAACACGCCGAAGCCGGCAAATTGGAGAAAAACCTCTTGAGAATGTTCCCCGGATTCCTATAACATTTAGAGTTTTGGCAACAGGTCGATTCAGGCGGTCAAGGACCTTTTTGGAGGTTAGAACGTGACAGCAACGGGCGACATTCGAAACGTGGCTCTCCTGGGACACGGCGGCAGCGGAAAGACGTCGCTGGCCGAAGCCATGCTCCATAAGACCGGCACTACCAGCCGGCTGGGAAGCGTCGATGACAAGACCAGCACGTGCGATTACTACGACGAGGAGAAGGAGCATCAACATTCGATCCTTTCGGCGGTGGTCCATGTCGAGCACGCCGGAAAGCTGATCAACATCATCGACACGCCCGGTTATCCCGATTTCACCGGTCCGGCCATCACCTCCATCCCGGCTGCTGAGACGGCGATCCTCGTCATCAGCGCGACCGCAGGCATCGAAACCAACACGCGAAAGATGTTTCAGTTGGCCCGTGAGGCGAACAAACCGGTCATCATCGCGATCAACAAGATGGCCGCAGATAACGTCGAGATGGGTGAGTTGGTCGGTACCATCCAGGAGACCTTCGGCTCACAGTGCCGCTGCGCCAACCTGCCCGGCGCCGACAAGAACTCCGTCGTCGACTGCATTGCCAACGCCGAGGGCACCTCGCCCGTGGCCGATGTCGCACAGGCCCACACGGATCTGCTCGAGAGCATCATCGAGGCCGACGACGCATTGATGGAGCGATATCTCGGTGGTGAGGAGATCTCACCCGACCAAGTCGCTTCGGTGTTCGTCAAGGCCCTCAACGCCGGCACGGTGATGCCCATCGTCTTCACCGAGGCCCGCAGCGAGGTGGGCGTCGTGGAACTGCTCGACCTGATCACCCGATGCGCGCCGTCGCCGACCGAGGCTGCCCCTGCCAAGCTCATCGACGGCGAAACCACCACTGAGATCAAGCCCGACGGCAACGGACCGCTGGCCGGTCTGGTGTTCCGGGTGGGATTCGACCCGAAATCCAACATGAAGTACTCGACGATCCGAATCTTCAGCGGCGCACTGAAGTCAGACACGAATCTGATGTACAACGACGAGAAGAAGGGCCTGCGTCCGGGCCACATTCTCAAAAGCCAGGGCGGCGAGTACGCCGAGGTACCCAGCGGCATCGCCGGCGACCTGGTGACCCTGGCCAAGGTCGATGAGCTGAAGGTGGGCGACCTGGTGCATGACGGGCACGTCTCCGGCAGGTTCCCCATGCTGCCGGTCCCCGAGCCAATGTTCTCATTGGCCCTGGAGCCCGCCTCGCGGGGCGACGAGCAGAAGATCGGCGGCGCGTTGGAGCGGCTCTCGGAAGAGGACCCCTGCTTCAAGACCACGCGCGACCTGCAGACGAAGGAACTGGTGGCCCATGGCTTGGGCGAGCTGCACCTGCGGATCATCCTGGAGAAGATGGAGAAACGATTCAAGCTGGCGGTCAACACGAAGGAACCGAAGATCCCCTACCGTGAGACCATCACCGGCAAGGCCGAGGGCCACTACCGGCACAAGAAGCAGACCGGTGGCGCCGGGCAGTTTGGCGAGGTCTACCTTCGCGTCGAGCCGGCCGAGCGGAACAGCGACCCGCCCATGCAGTTCAGTTGGGATATCTTCGGCGGCTCGATCCCAGGCCAGTTCGAGCCGGCGATCGTCAAGGGCATCAACGACGTCATGCAGACGGGTGTCGTGGCCGGCTATCCCCTTCAGGACGTCAAGGTCTCAGTCTACGACGGCAAGTACCACCCCGTCGATTCCAAGGAAGTGGCGTTCCGGGCGGCAGGCAAGGGTGCGTTTATCGACGCGATAAGCAAGGCCAAGCCCGCCCTGCTCGAACCGATCGTCGATATGGAAGTGACGATCCCGGCCGAAAACGTCGGGGACATCACGGGCGATCTCTCTTCGAAGCGAGGACGCGTCGTCGGCCAGGAGATGCTGCCGGGCAACTTCATCGTCATCAAGGCTCAGGTGCCTCTGGCGGAAGTGACCCAGTACACCAGCCAGCTCAAGAGCGTTACTGGCGGCCGCGGCAGTTATTCGATGTCGCTGAGCCACTACGAGCCGGTGCCCCCCAACGTGCAGCAACAGATCGTCGCGGCTCACAAGAAGGCGCAAGAAGCCGAGTAACGGCGGCGAACGCGCAGGATTGCCATCCCAACGGGCCTGGAAGCCATGGCTTCCAGGCCCGTTTCGTCAGGGTGCCGGCCGCATGTCATCAGGATTGATGATGGCGAGATTGTGGACAGACTCTTGGACGTACCAGGCAATCCTCGTATCCTGGGGGTACATACGGCCCGGATGAGCAATCCGGCGGCGGGAAGACCGAACGCAAGCTCATGTGGGGCCGTACACTCAGAGGAGTGTGGTGAAAAGCGTTCTCGCTTTGAATTCACGTCACATTGGAGTGAAAGGAGAAAGCTATGGAAAGCCACGCTTCGACTCACACGTCAGCATCCGGCGTCGCCCTTTGCGGTTCGGGCTACAAGATCCTGGCGACTTGGCTCGGGGTCGTGCTGGTGGCCGCCGCTGCGGCGCCGGCCGAATCGGAGATCGCGGATCTCGAACCCGGTCCCCTCTCCTACCAGCACGCCCAACTGATGGCCGATGCATACGCCGCGTCGTTTGGCGAGCGCAGACCACCGGCCCCCTCCCGGGTCATCGTCCGCAACGGCGAGATCGACGACCTGTGCAGGGACCTCGACGTCCTTCAGAGCCGGCTCCGGGAGACGGAGCAGAAACTGGACGAACTGAACCGGGCGATGGGACCCGGACCGAGACGCGAACCCCTCCGCGAAGGCCGCGACGACGTCAAAGAGCTGAACCACCGACGAGAGCGGCTTGCCGAACGGGCAGACCGTCAGACGATGGAACTGAGGGAACTGCGAGAGCACCTCGCCGACCGCGAGCGACAGATCGCATCAGAGCTTCGCGGCATTTATGAGCGGATGCAGGACATCGAGAGAGACCTCGCCGGCCTGGACCAACAGCGACAGGAGCGACTGGACCGCCTCATGGCCGCACAGAACCAGCTTCGGGAGATCGAGGCCCGTCTCCGCGACCTGATGGCGCAGGTGGCCCAAATGCAAAGACATGTCGCCGAACGGATGGAAGGAAACCATCGACAGAGAGAGGCGATTCACAGAGCGATCGAACGGACGAGACAAGAGGCTGAACGGGTCAGAAACCAGCTTGAAGAAGTCCGCCGGGCGCCGGTGATCGCGCCGGAACCGGCCATACGGCTTCGAAGGACTTGGGCCCCGCCGCGTCCCGTGCCGGCTCCCCCGACGCCCTCTCCCGATCCGGCCCTTGAGATCGAGCTACGGCTCCTGCGGGAAGAGGTGAGCCAACTGCGCCAACAACTCCGGGAAGCCCCCAAACGCATGGAGGTGATCTGCATACAGAACCCCCATGCCGTCGGCAGCGCACGAGGCTACTACTGGCCCTGCCGGTAAGGCCTCGACCGGTAAGCCCGAGCGATTTCGCTGGCTGCCGGACGAAATGGCGCCTGCAAGGGCGGAGGCCCCCGTATGGGGTCTGCGCCTGTCGTGGTGCTTCCCCGTCCCCGAATAGACTCCGGGCGACGCGATGCAAGCGGAGGCTGAGCGGGTGGGTTGCTGTTGGGGCCATAATGGGATAGGATACGGCAACGACAGGCGGCGGGGTTCGATACTCGCGATGAAAGGCAGGACGATGATGCGACGGATGATTCTGGCGGCGGTGACAACGGCGGTGTTGGCGCAGGCGGCGACGGGCCAGCCGTATCTGTTTAGTTACTTCAAGGGCAACGGCGAGACCGGGCTGCACCTGGCCTACAGCCACGACGGCCTGACCTGGACGGCGCTGAACGAAGACAAGAGCTTTCTCACGCCGCAGGTCGGCACGAAGCTGATGCGCGACCCATGCATCTGCCAAGGCCCGGACGGGACGTTCCACATGGTCTGGACCAGCGGCTGGTGGGACAAGGGCATCGGCCTGGCCCACTCCAAAGACCTGATCCACTGGTCCGAGCAGAAGTGGATCGAGGTGATGGCCCACGAGCCCGACGCCGTCAACTGCTGGGCCCCGGAGATCTACTACGATGCGCCGACGGGCCGGTATCTGATCTTCTGGTCGACGACGATCCCCGGCCGCTTCCCCGAGACCGAGCGCGTCGACGGCGACCGCGGCGACGGCAGGGTGCTGAACCATCGCATCTACTATGTCACGACTCGCGACTTCGTGACATTCAGCGAAACGAAGCTGTTCTACGACGGCGGGTTCAACGCGATCGACGCGACGATCGTCAAGGACGGCGACCGCTACGTTATGTTCATCAAGGACGAGACGAAGGTGCCCGTCGCGAAGAAGGACATTCGCATCGCCATCGCCGCGCGGGCCGAGGGGCCCTATGGTCCGGCCTCGGAGCCGTTCTCGCCCGACTGGGTGGAAGGCCCAACCGCGTTGAAGATCGGTGACTACTGGTACGTCTACTACGATGCCTACACGCGCGGCCGTATGGAGGGCGCCCGCTCAGAGGACCTCATCCACTGGGAGTCGATCACCGAGAAGCTCTCGTTCCCCAAAGGCCTACGTCACGGCACGGCGTTCGCCGTTTCGAACGAGATTCTCGCGGCCCTGAAAGAAAAATGACGGGCGAACAGTGGGCGTAAAGGGTGAACGCGCAAGGCCTTAAGCCGGACCGCCCCTGGTGCGATCCAACAGAAGGAAGAATCGCGCTGGCCTTTCGTGCGCGACGCGTCTATAGTGACTGTGAATCCTTTTGGTAGGATCGATCCTAACAATGTGCGCCGGAGCGTTCGTGTGCGTTGCAGCGAACGGTCAAGGCGCATCGGTAGCGAGCGCAGGACGATGGATACCACATACCCGCGAAGCGTCGGACGGCAGCCACGGCAGAGGACCTGTGCGCGCTGGTGCCCGAGCGTGGCGGGGGCATGATCGAATCCGCAGCAATCGACGATATCGGCGTGGTTGGTTTGGCGTGCGAGAGGCGGCGCCTCCGTGAGGCGGCGCTGCCATCGTGAACGCACCGAAACGGGGCGCGGCGGCTGCGCTTCGGCGTGGCACAAGAGCGTCGCGTCCCGGCAGGGAGGTGGACCGAGGCCCTTGTCGGCGCCATGCGTCGCAGGTCTCGTGCGTTCTTGAGGAGTGGTGATGGGCACGCCAGCCTTCCTGCGGTGATGGAGCATCGCAGGAGGGCCCGCGCCGTCTTGCGGCGTATGCGTCTATTCGCCGACGATCTGACAGATGACCGTTCGCGTTCGCGACCGGGTGTCGAAGTCGATCAGAATGATCTGCTGCCAGGTTCCCAGGGTTAGCCGGCCCGCAACAAATGGGACGCTCAGCGACGGACCCAGTAGCGACGCGCGGACATGCGAATGGCCGTTGTCGTCGTGCCAGGTCTGCTCGTGAACATAGCGTCCGGACGCCGGGGCGATCTTCTCGAACGCCGCCTCAAGGTCATGTTCGACCAGTCCCGGCTCGAACTCCGTCGTCGTCAGCCCCGCCGTCGAGCCGACGTGGAACACCGTCACCACGCCGTCGCGAAGGCCACTGCGGCCCACCGCACGCGCCACGTCCCCGGTAATATCGATCACATGATTGTTGCCCTGCGTAGCAACCTGAATTTCCTCGGTCTTCACGGCCACGGTGCACACCCTTTCACAAGCCCCATTGTCGCCGCGATAGACTACATGACACCCCCGGCCCATGCAAGCGCGATCCCGCCAGCCGATCCGAAAGACCATATTGATGCACCGATAGAATCGGTTCCTGCCATTCTTGCGGTCATTCCATACGTGCGACACGGAATCAGATACTCCGGCTCGCCTCGTTGGTCCCGCCATAGGCGCCCATATTCATTCGGCCACCGTTCGGTTCCGGCTCATGCCCGACCGATCCCTCCGGATCGCCCGCGTCGATGCAAGGACTCGTCACCGCATCCACAACCCAGCCCCCTGCCATCACATCCCATCGACCGGTCTGCGACCTGAGACGGTAATCGCCTTCCAGCCAGACCGACTGCGGGTCCACAGGAAGCCGCACGGCATCCGGGTCCGTCCGGCTGACCCAGGAACCACGCCGGACAAACAAAGGATCAGCCTCCAGAGTACCCACATCCAGCCAGCCGCCTTCGACACAGCTATACCGAATTGAAATAACGCTCATGTCGCAACAGGCGATTTCGTAGGGGGCGTTACCCCAAAGAATCGAGTTCGCCACCACGCTGTTGCTGTCGACCAACGTCAGCCCCGCTCCGTTCGCGCCCCCGTAATTGTCGGCGATCGTACAGTTCATCAGCACCGCCTGACTATCCGACAAGTAGACCGCCGCTCCGTTCGCATCGGTGCATCGGTTGCCAACCACCAGACAGTGGCTGATGGTAGGACTGGAGCCTGCACAGTAGATTCCGCCCGCCCGCTGGCCCCTGCCCCGGGTGATGACAAATCCGCTCAGGCTACACTCCTCGCCGCTTCCCGAGGGGATCGTGACAACCGTGCCGCCGTCCATGCCGTCTATGGTCGCGCAGGGTCCGCCCCACGGATTCGCTGGATCAGCCGCCACCAGATGAATCTTCTTACCCAGAAAATCGACCTGCTCCCGGTAGACGCCCAGCCGTACGATGATCGTCGCCCCATCCGTCGCCGCCTCGATCGCCTCCTGAATCGAGCCGAAGGGGTGGTCCGACGTACCATCCGCCTGCGGATCGTTCGCCGCAACACCGTCCACCTCGAGCACACTCGAGGTCCAGGCAAAATTCGCTACGATCTGGTGCGCAGATTTCACGGTGAGATAGTACGGATTCTCGGTGCTATAGAGCGTGCCCGACCAGTGCGTGAAGACAAACCCAGGGGCCGGTTCAGCCACCAGCCAGACAAGATCCTGGTACCCATAGATGGACTGCCCTTCATAGGGACTGCTCACGCATCCTCCTGGGCCTGATGAGATCGACACGTTAAAAGGCCCATAGCTGTGTCGAATGCTGATGCCTGGGTTGTTGGCCGCAATCTGTGGGATGTACACGTCGCACGCCTCTTGACTCCATGGATTCCCACGAAGGTCGAGACTGAGCAACGACGTCAATCCCGCCAAAGGTGAGATGTCTGTGATCTCATTGTTCATGAGATTCAGATCCCGCAGATTCGACAATCCAGACAGGGGCGAGACGTTACTGATCCGATTGACACAGATAATGAGTGTGTTCAGATTGTTCAATCCGGACAACGCTGAGATGTCGCTGATCTGATTGTCGTGTATGTCCAAGTACCGAAGGTTGTTCAGGCCAGAGAGGGTGGAGATGTTCACAATGCCATTCTCGTGGATATCCAGATGCTCGACCGCGTGCAACCCTGACAGAGATGACAGGTCAGCGATGTGGTTGTTGTTGAGGACAAGAGTCCGCAATTGCGCCAAGCCCGCCAATGGAGAGATGTCACGAATCTGGTGTTCTCGAAGGGTAAGACTCTGGAGATTGACAGCGTACTCCAGGCCTGTAAGCACGGTGATCCCCGTCTCGGAGGGACCATAGTTGATGCAACGCAGCTCCGTTAAACCGAGCATATCGGTGGGCGTTGGGTTCGTGATCCACAATGCCTCCTCAACGGCAAATTTCAATCTCGCATCCGCGAAATACACAGGCCCTTCCGCGTGTGCAGTACTGAGCAAGTGAAGCAACACAAGCAGCCACACCACGATTCTCCAGCTCATTGCCTTTCCTCTGATGGTTTCGATCATTTATGCCTCACGACTTGCTCGCCTCGTTGGTCCCGCCATAGGCGCCCATATTCATTCGGCCACCGTTCGGTTCCGGCTCATGCCCGACCGATCCCTCCGGATCGCCCGCGTCGATGCAAGGACTCGTCACCGCATCCACAACC